>Ga0209514_10000053_pt1 | contig 277641 bp, 301 predicted proteins | sample Subgrocontami58m_FD_187452 | JGI IMG/M metagenome (GOLD analysis project Ga0209514, IMG submission 187452) | Subsurface groundwater microbial communities from S. Glens Falls, New York, USA - GMW37 contaminated, 5.8 m (SPAdes) (version 3) | ecosystem: Environmental > Aquatic > Deep subsurface...
ACCACGGTTGAAACAATAATCGTATTCTCATTCATCCTAGAACAATTCAGATTATTGACCAAGCTTCAAATAAAACAAATCCAACAACCCTTATCCATATATGGCTGCTGAATTTGTCAATTGCCCTATATAAATCTATTTAAATTTATAACTGTACGGTAACAAAATTAATTGATAACGCCAAAGCCCTGTAATCCTTTGTTCCTGATAATCGCTATTCGCTCTACTGATAGAACGCCCCAGACTCTAGAATTATAGTCTGCCTACGGCAGAGATTGATTGGAAATGGAAATTTTACTTTAAATTTTTCCTCCGCTTTGCTACGGACCGTTGCACTAAACCTCGTTCCTAACGGAAGCGTATAACAGCGATTTACCGACTACGCACGGTTGCACTTCGCTTCATCCAAATTTTTACTTACTTTAAACGAAAGAGCCCCATTTCCCCGTAACTGTGCTTTATGAATCGTGGGATTTGCTTACATGTAAGTAACATTTATATATGAGTTCAATTACTTACATCATATGCGCGGACTAAAGCGGGAAAGAATACTGCGGGTATTATTGACAGAGCCCAAACCATTAAGCAAAAATGAGCTTTCTAAGAGAGCTAACTGTACCAGGCAGTGGGTTATTCTCTTCTTACGGGAACTGGAAAAAAAGAAACTCGTTAAAGAAACAAAAGTCGTTTACCCAGCCGAACTCACTAGATATTGGCTCACTATCCATAAAAAGCCCAAAAAATATCGTGAATATATGGTCAAAGAGCCCCTCAAATTACTGAAAAAAACAAAGCTCAACTATGCTCTTACTACCTACCAAGCTGAAAATCTTGTGCAACATCATCTTTTTCCTTCAAGAACCGATATGTACATACAAGAAACAGATGTACCAGCTTGGCATTCTCTTTTCTTAAAAGAGGGGTTATATGGCAAAGGCAATGTTCGTATAATTGTCACCGAAGAGCATACTTTTTATGGAAGACGAAAATTAAATAGTCTCATTGTAGTTTCACTACCGCAACTTATTATAGATTTATTTGCAGAAGGAGGACCGGCAGCGGAAGCAGCAGAAATGCTTATCTCAAGGCTCAAAAAACATGTATCTTGAATTTGAAACCAGAACCTCGTACAAATATCTCAAACACGTAATCTCTGCGTTAGAGGAACCCCTCTGTATTCTCGGCGGATGGGCGGTTTTTCTCCACGTGAACACGAACTTCCAAAAGGCACAGGGTAGACCCTATCTTGGAAGCAGGGATATTGACTTGGGATTCCATCTTGATAAAAATGCAACTGTAGAGCAAATGAGAAGCTCTGCTTTAGCGAAGTCGCTTGATATTCTTCAAAACAGACTCAAATTCAAATCTGTATCTTTCCGATTACTCAAAGAAATTCATACAGAAACTGAAGAGGAAATCGGCGATGGAAAGGTTATTCCAGTACATTTTATCTTCCCCATGTACATTGACGTTCTTGTTGATACTATCCCTGCAAAATTCAGAAATGTTTTTCACTTCCAGCCGGCAGATGAGCCATTGCTCAGGTTTGTTTTTGAAGACAAAAAACACCGAGAAGAACTCAAAGAGTTTAATAAGAAGCTTTGGCTGCCAAAACCAGAATTATTGCTTGCCACAAAATTGAATGCTTTAAAGAACAGGGATAAAGAGCATAAGAAAATCAAAGATGTTTGTGATATTTTTGCATTGCTGTGGTACTCAAAAGAGAAATCGCAGGATTTACAAAGGAAGACTGTTCAATTTTTACCTTCAAAAAGCATACTTAAAACCATCTCTGCCATTGATGAGGCTGACTACCAGAAAGCAAGCGTTCAATTAAACCACACCACACAAGAAATAAAAAGAGTTATCGAATTATTGAGATAAGTTATGGCACATACACTTTTACTCACTTTTCAGCTCTGAAAAATCAACTTCGGCAAATCACATGCGTTAAGTTCAATAATTTTTAGTGGCTAAACGTAGATAGGGGGACATTTACGAAACGAGAAAACGAAAAATATTTATAATGGTAAACAAATAATCACATTACCATGGGATTTTTTGGATTTGGAAAGAAAAAAGCGTATACTTACAAAACGGTTGATAAATCTGGTAGAACCAATTATATCGGAGTTACCAATAATCCTTCGAGAAGAAATAGTGAACACTCTGGTTCTGGAAAAAAATATAGTCATTTGGTAGTAACTTCCGGTCCATTGACTAGAGGAGAAGCAGAAAGAAGAGAAACAAGAAATTTAACATCTTATAAAAAAGCCACTGGAAAGAGACCTAGATATAATAAAACTTCTAATGGTAAATTCAATAGTTGGTAATAATATTTCTAACGACTATTACGAAATGTCCCCCTTGATACTTGTTCTTGATGTGTCGCTTCGCTTTTTTGATGGAACGACGAGCCACTAAGAATTACTTTGCGGACGCAAGTTTCCCACACTATGTATGGGAAACGAACTTAACAGGAATTTAAAGGTTCGGAAGCGACCGCCTTCGGCTATTTTGCCAAGCAAAATTCGTTCCTCTCCCAAATTTATTTTTCGAGGTCGGAATTTTGTGGGTTGCCTCAAAATTCATCCGCTCTGAAAAATCAACTTCGTTAAATCGCATACGTTAAATACAATAATTTTGAGAGGCTAAAAAATAGAAATGGGACGATTTTAAAAAATCCATCTTCTTTATTTTGAAAACTTACTGTTTTTCAATAGATAGTTATTTAAATAACTTTATTTTAAATATGAATATGGGGATAATTGATAAGTTGAAAAAATCACTTCAATCAAAGAAGCAAATAAAAGATGCTATTTTCTTAAAAGAAGACCCCACTCAACAAATACCATATCAAATCAAGGATGGAAAGATTCATTTTGGTGAATTTAACATAATAGATATTTTAGGGGTAGACTTGAAAATAGGCAATGTACGAACAAGACTTTCTAATTGGAAGAGTTTTCATATTTTTGTAATGGGTTTGATTTCAGGTTGGGAAGCAATAGGGGGGATGATACAATTAAGGGATTCACTTAACAAAGGAAATACTCCAGACATTTTAAAGAACTGTGACGAAAAAACACTTGAAGAAATAAAAAACTATAACCCTCCAAAGAATTATTTCGATGTCTTGAACAAATTAGACAAGATGGATAAAACTGAAACTGATAAGATAATAGAAATTAAGAAAATATTAGGCAATGAAAAACTATTGGCTCCATATGTAACAAAGCAAATAGATTTGTTATTTGAACTAGTTAAAAAACAAAAAAATTTAAATTTTTCTAAAAATGAAAAAGTTGGCGAAATAAATAGTTTAGTATATCAAAAACCTGTCTTTTCTGTAGTTGCCAACGAATTGGAACTAAAATTGATTAGATTTTTTATACTACGTGATGAAATAAGCCTAGAACATGCAGAATTAATTCTTCCTATTGTACATGATTTTTTATATGGAACAATAATAAATCAACCTGGGAAAAAAATACCAAGGGAAACAATTGAGATCGAGATACATTATTTCAAAGAGTATATTGAACTTCTAGAAAAATCAATAAAGGATAAATCACCAATAAAGGTTTTGTTTGTTAAGTAAATTTCTAAAATTGTACAAATCAACACTTAAAATTGTCCCCTTGATATTTGTTCCTGATGGCTCACTTTGTTCGCTTGATAGAAACGACTGCCCCCAACTCTAAACTATATGCTCGGCTACGCCTCGAATTGATAAAAGTGAAAATTTAACTCTTCGGTTTCCCTTTGGGACGTTGCACTAAATCTCGTTTTTCTCTTCGAGAAAAAGCGTATAACAGCAATTTACCGACTACGAAACCTCGCAGGTTTCTTCACCCAAATCGTGCTTCGCACGACTTCGTTAAATCGCATATGTTCATTCCAAAAGCCATTTCCATAATGGCACAAACTTAATCTTCCTTCCGCCTGCCGCTTCTTTCCATGTTAATTCTAACTGCACATTTTATGCCTAAATTATGCATTGAAGAAGCACACTATTTATGGTTCCTATCTCTTCCTCCCCTTATCCCCTTCCTGCATCGCCATCTTCCTCACGACTTCCTCAAGCTTTTTCTGGTTTCTTCTTGCCACGATGTAGGTGTGGAATATGGCTGCTGTGAGGAACATGAAGCCCAGTATTATGAGCAGGTCCATCTTTCTGCTTATGTTAAGTGTCCTGACAACGGGGTTCAGTATGTCCGGCGCGAGGGATAAGAGGGCGAATGCTGCTGAAAGCGCTGTCCATAGTGCCCATTCGTTTACCGTGAACTCCTTTCTTTTGAGGTTTAGGAATGTCAGGTAAAGGAGAAAGAGCGCGAACAGAGCGCCAAAGATCTGTATGCCCAGCACCATTTTTTACCTGGTTATCCTCCACCACAGCATCTTCATTACTATTGATATTCCGTCAAGCGGCGTTGTGCCCTTGTATCTGTCAACGTATATTGTTTCTATTGGTATCTGTTTGTATCTAAGGTTGTTCTTCCCTACAAGCGCTATCATTTCAGACTCCACGCTGTAGTCAGCTGCAGTCCACATTATCTTTCTGTATGCCTCTTTTGTGAATGCCCTGTATCCGCACTGTGTGTCCTTTATGTGTATCCTGAACAGGATTTTTATCGCTGTTCCTATTGCCCAGTTGCCGAATTTGAGCACAAGCGGCATTCTTTTGTCAGGAGACCTGTACCCGAATACGATGTCTGCATCTTTTAATGCTTTTGCAAAGTTAGGTATCTCTTCCGGGTCGTGCTGGGTGTCTGAGTCCAGAGCTATTATGGCTTCAGCTCCTTTTTTCACGGCATAGTCGCATCCTGTCTTTAGCGCAGCGCCTTTGCCCAGGTTTACTATGTGCCTCAGGGCAACAGCTCCTGTTTTTTGCGCAGCCGCATAAGTCTTGTCCCTGCTTCCGTCATCAACCACTATTATCCTGTCAGCGCTTATGTGCCTTTTTGTTTTCTCAACTACTTCTGTTATGTGCTTTTCCTCGTTGTATGCAGGGATTACTGCGAATATGTTCATTTTTCTTTTATTGTATATCCTCTATTCTTGTCCTGAAGTAAAGCGTCTTGTTTCCCAGAGGGTGTGAGGCCGGGTTTGTTCCGTACGCCTTTTCCGGCGGAACCTTTATGACTTTTTCCTCGCCTTTCCTCATTCCAACCATCTGTTCTTCAAGCCCGGGTATTATTTCCTGGTTTCCTGCTGTGAATGTGAACGGGCTTGCGTTCTCGTCAAACTTATTGTCCTTTGTTATGTTCCTGCTTTGCCAGTTGTGCACTGAGCTGTCAAACACCGTGCCGTTTTCAATGTATCCTATGTAGTTGAAGCTTACTTTGTCGCCTGCTCTTACGGTGTCTTTCTTTACAAGTTCTTTTTTCACGTTTGGTTCGCCTCCTTTCCAGTCTACTTTGTAGACGTATATCTCTGCCCCTGTTATGCTTCTTTGATAAGTTAAAAGCTTGAAGTGCTTCAGGCTGTGTCCCTGCATGAAGAACATCCTTGTGAACATGCTTGCGTTCAGTTCTGGAGCTGCTACTATGAGCTTGTAGCCGTCTCCTTCAGGTATGACTGTTGCCGATAAGTCAATCCCTACGTCCTTTTCGTACACTTTTCTCTTCACGTCGTTGTCTGTCAGGTAGGCAACAAACTTTGGGTGCTTTATGCCTTGCGGCGTGTTGAATGACACGTCGTTGTCTGTCAGGTTTATCCTCATGCCGTTGTTGCATATTGCTTCGCTGCCTTGTTTTGTGCAGCTGTCTATCTGCCCGTAGCTTGGCCACGGTGATACCCAACTGTTTGCTTCTGCGTCGTTGCTTATTGCCTGCATGTCGAAGTATGTCTGCTCTGCCTGCTCTCTTGTGTAGTTGAACTTGGTTTGCATCTCTGCTGCTGCCTCTTCAAGCGGCTTTTCTCTTAGGAGCTGCCATGCGTATGCCCTTTCAAAATTCCAGCTTCCGAAGTGCGCCCAGACTCCTGCCTTTCCTATCATGTCTTCTGATGCTATGAAGAATGCCTCTGGAGGCTCGCAGTGGCTATACATTAGCACGTTTTCTGCCTGCTGCTCTGTCATGCCGTATTTTTTCAGCAGCTTGCTTTTCGCAGCAGCCCTGTCAATTTCAAATATGTCGTACAGTGTTGTGACTGACTTTACTGTGTCATTGTCGTTTGTTTTCTGCACTTCATCAAACGCGTTGTTTCCTCCACAGTCCAGCATCCTTAGTATGCCGACAGCCATTTCCTCGTTGTCTGTCCTGAGTATCTGTCCTACCCAGTGTGCCTGCGGGCTTCCCTGGGTTGTTCCGTCAAAGGTTACAGGCCTCTCCGCCAATGCCTTGAAGTGGTGGCCGAAGTCCCACCACGACGTGATTATTGCTGTCTTGCTTGAGTTGTCGCGTATTGCTGTCAGGGCGTTATACCATGCGTCGTTTATCATTGGCGTGTCCTGCTTTGCCACGCTGTTGGATATTGCCCAGACATTTGTTGGGTATACAAATATCATTGCGGATATTATGAGCAGGGCTGCGCTTGCTAATGCCTTGTTTATGTGCATTTCTTTTGTCAGAAGGCTGCTCAAATGCTTGTAGAGGAAGCCGATTGTTACGCCGAATGCTATGCTGAAAGCAGGCGCTAATAGCATCACAAACCTTATTCCTTTTGTGCTTGCGTATATTGTGACTATGAACCATATTATAAGGAGCGCTGCAACCTTCATGTCTATTGGCTCTGACCGCATTGCTGCATACGCGACCCTGGCTATTATTGGTGCTGACAGCAGGACTATGAACCATAGCTGCTGGAAGTTGTTTCTGAGCAAAAGCAGAAGGAGCCAGTATGTGGCTGAGATTGTTATGAACATCAGTTCCTTGGAGTCTATTCTTCTGTTTGCCATTGTCAGGACTATTCCGAGCAGCGCGATGTAGAACAGGAATATTCCGCCTGCATTGTTTATTATTCCGTTTACATCGCCTTCATTCAGCTCTGCAACTGTTGTCAGGACATTTGGCCACAGGCTTTCCATGACTGGAGCTTTTATTCTTGTGAACCCGAGGGAACTGACAGGAGAGAGTAGGAATACGTCAGGTCCTGAGAGCAGCGAGACGAATACGCCCGAAAAGAGCACAAACACGAAAACTACTGCAGCCGCTGTTTTCAGCTCTGTGTGTCTAAAGAGGCCCATTGCGCTTTTTTTCAGCTCGCCGCGATGTGCAATTATGAAATAGCCTGTGTATATTGCGGCTGCTGCAATGAGAAAATCAAATATGTACCACCAGCCTCCCCAGAACCTTGCGTATACGCCTATGGTCAGCCCTGCCAGAGACGCAAGTCCCAGCTGCCATTTGAGTTTCTTTGCCTCAAGCGCTTCAAGGAACAGGAAGGTTGCAAGCACTGAGAGAAACAGCACCCATGTGTCTGAGTCGCCATGGCCATAAAGGCTTCTTGTCAGGGAGGCTGGGTTTAGCGCCATCATTGCTCCTGCAAACAGCCCGCCTACATCGCCTATTATGCGCCTTGCAATCAGGAAGATAAGTATTGATGTCAGTGCAGATACTATGACAGGGTATAGCATCTCTGCATTCATCAGCGTTATTTTCGGGTTGAATATTCCGAGTATCCTATAGAGGTATGCGATTGAGTAGGGGTGGAAGGTGTCTTCCGGCTCAACGTATCTTCCGTTTGGGGCGAGCTGGAATGTGTCATAGCTCCTTCCGTCTTTCAGGATGTCCCCCGGGTATCCGTGCGCCAGTATGTTCCTTGCGTACCTGAACCAGTAGTAGGGGTCTATGTCTGGCATGTACATGTTTCCTTCTGCGTCCTGGAAGAATGACTTGAAGTAGTTGGCTGTCTGCTGCACTTGCTGCGGGATGTTTATCGTCTGCCCTGCAAACTGCCCTGTCCTGAAGGCATAGCTATCGCTTTTTAGAGCCTTGTTTAGCTCCTCGTCTATAAGAGAATTTTTCTGTGCGTCAGGCAGGTTGGGGTATTGGCTGCCTACAATGTTAGCTATGTCTGTCCTTATCATGCTGTTGACGCTGCTCTTTGCCCAGTCTTCTGTGTATGTCATGTTGGCAGGCAGCATCCTGATGTAAACGCTCAAAAATACGACAAGAATTATTGCCATGCCTGGAAGCAGCAGGCCTTTGTGTTTGTCAAAAAGGTTCTTTACGCCTTTTATGTCAACCGCGAGCTCTTCTTCCCCTTCTTCTTTTTCTTTCTCTTCCTTTGCGCTGCCTGGCTTGTGCTTTGTCTGGCTGAAAAGCCCTTTGAGCTTGCTTCCTATCTCCTTGAGGTCTATCTCGCCTTCCTCTTTGTGGCTTTCTTCGCGGCTTTCCTCGCCTTTCTGCTGCGGCTCCTTTTTGCCTTTGCCGAACAGCTTGAACTTTGAGAAATCTATGCTTATCTCGTCCTCTGCAGCTTCTTTGCGCTCATGCTCCGTACGCCTGTGCTCATGCTTCCCGGATTCTTTTGGCTCCTCTGTCTCTGCCCTTTTCTCTTCAGCACTTTCCTTTTCCTCTTCTTTCCCTTTTTTTTCTCCTTTCTCCGCCTTTCTCCTGAAAGGCCACACCTTTCCCAGGTCTATGCCAAGCTCGTCGTCTTTGCCATTATCATTGTTGTCCATTTCCCAAGCCCCGGATTTTGCAGAAACTGAATTTATTTATAAATCTTATTAGTCCCTGTCTTTCCTGTATGCTGCAAGCTTTTTGCCTGATGTCCTTGGCCCGTAAGCCCCTGGCAGCATTTTGTTCACTGTGCCTTCAGCAACTATTCTGCCTTCCTTGTTCACCATCAGTATCCTTATGTCTGTTTTTGCCACCTGTGCAAACTCGCTTATCAGTTGCAGGCATGCCCCGCATGGCTTCGCCCCTTTCTGTGTGGGGAAATAAACCGCGATTGCCTTGTAGTTGTATGCGCCGTGCGCAACCGCGTTGTATATTGCGCATCTCTCTGCGCAGCACCCAAGCCCTGATATGACGCTTTGCACGTTGCAGCCTGTGTAGATGTTGCCTTCTTTTGTCAGCAGCGCTGCTCCTGTTCCTGTTGAAGTCACCGGGTGGTATGCGTTTTTGCCAGCGTCCTTTGCAGCCTTTGCCAGCATCAGCTTTTGTTTTGTGTTCACAGGTCTTATGCCTGCCGTCGCATTAAAAAAGGTTTCTGTTTTGGCTGCAATAAACTTAGGGCAAAGTGCATTAATAATGGAACTTTCGCCATGCACTTTGCTATTGACCCGAAACATTTTAATGTTGGTTAAACATACCGGTGTCTATATGGATCCTGGCAAAGTTGTGGAGAGAACGATTGAAGCAGGGAGTCTGGAAACGATTATAAGCTATGAGTGCGTAGCCGATTTTTTGGTCAACAACCCCCATATACAGAAAGGTTTTGAGTTTGCGTTTATGGACATTTGGCATCGTTGGCAGTGGCACGTTACTGATGTGGACGCGACACCCACTAAACCGCGTATCACGCTTCGTGCAAGATACGCGTATGAGTATGGTCTAAGGTATGTGCTGAGGAATTTTCTGAAGGGAGGTGTGGTGGGCTTTTTTCATGGTATTGAGTATTTCATTGAGAAGCTTACAGGCACGTACTCGCGGGAAAAAATACTAGTGATACCTGAAAAGCACCCATTCACCCCCCTCCGGGCGCCTTATCAGTTAGAATCTCTTTACATTTTTCCTGCAAACGCTTTTGCCAGCTATGAACTTCTGGCACAGCTATATGATGAATTCATGCAGCAGTCTCTCTCGGACAGGATCAAGATTTTGAATCAGCACGGAGCATTTTATGAGCTTGACGGTCCTAATGGCGTTTTGCAGAAGCATGACGAGTTTGGTGTTCTAAAATTCTCAGCTCTTGCAGTGGAGTTTGCCAGGCATTTGGGGGTTGACGTTGAACCATTCGCCCTTAATGCCGATCATGAGTTCGTAGCAGAAGGGAGAGCTTACAGGACCATAACTTCTATGCGCGGCGTTTCTTTTGAAACTCCCTGGATGAATGAGCTTCTGGAAAGGGTTCTGTATGTGGCTTTGCCAGTCCATAAGCGTCTGGAACCTGTTAGTTCTTAAGATAGCGCTAAACAATAAACCTCGCAAACCCCAGCAGCTTCGGCTCTGCAAGAACCAGCTTGGCAATGAACTTTGTGGGGAAGTCTCGGTCGTGCTGCTCAAGTATCCTTCTGTTCCTTTCCTTTCTGAATATGCCTATGAGCCTGTTGTAGTCTTCTGCCCTGAACTTGTCCATTGCCTTTCTCATCATCAAGTGCAGCCACAGGTCTTTTCCCAGCTGCTTTCTCCACTCCTTCTCGTAGCTTTTCCTTTCTGTTATTGATTCTGCAAGGGCTTTTGCCGCGATGTGGCTCTGCATTATTCCTCCAAGCGTCGTTGCCTTTACCATTGTTGCTGCGTCCCCGACAATAAGGACGTCTTTCTCCTTGTTCTGCGTCTTTATCCTTGGGTTGTACAGGGGTATTGGCCCTGCCTGCTTTGCTATCAGCTTTTCCTTGTAGTCCTCTCCCAGTATCTTTGTGCAGAACGCGTTAAAATACCCGCCTGGGTTTTTCAGCCCTGCTATTCCTATTCTTATTTTGTCTTTTGATTCAGGCACAACCCATGCTATGCCTTCCTCGCTTGGATAAAAGTCTATGATGTTGTCGTTTTCCAGTTTTGCTGTTGCCTGAAGCCCTGTGAAAAGGATTCTGTTTCCGTAGAGCCCGTTGTTCTTGGCAACCCTGCTTGCAGGCCCGTCTGCCCCAACAAGCAGCTTTGTTTCTGTCTCAAACTCCTCTTCTGTCCTGAGATTTTTTATCTTTACAGTCCTGCTGCTTTCTTCGCCTTCTTTGCCGCTGCTGTTCCCCATGTAAACGTGCCCTAAATAATATTTTGCCCCTGCATCAGCCGCCATCTTGGCAACGTGCTGGTCAAGGAGGTTCCTGTGGAATATCTTGTTTGGATGGCTGAACTTCACCTCAGCAAATTCATCATTCGGAGCATATATCCTTGCCCTCTCAACCTCGTTTGCCACAAACTCTTTGCGCGGCTCAACCAGCGTGTCAAAATGGGATGTCAGTATTCCTGTGCACGCTATCGGCAGCCCTATCGTGTCGTTTGCCTCAAACACCTGCACGTCAAATCCTTTCCCTGCAAGAAGGTATGCTGCATAGTTTCCTGCTGCCCCTGCGCCTATTATTGTTATCATGGCAACTGGGATTTGATGCAGGTTTAAAAGGTTTTGTTTGGTGTCAGATGCTCAAGAAATTCACTTGTTGTAATAATATTTGTTCCTGCAAATTCCCTTAAGTTCAGTAAATGAGAATCGCCGCTTATTATGTATTCAGCGCTTCCGGCAAAAGCGGTTTCCAAGATTGCATCGTCATCATGGTCTTCTTTAATTACCCTGAGTTGCCCTGTTATTTCAACCATTGTTGCGATCCCCAGAACTATTGCAATAAATATGGTTTTCTGTTCTTCAGTAAAGTTGAATTTGGGGTAATCCATTACTCTTCGTAATTCAGCAATTTGTTCGGGAGAAGTAATTAACTCCAGCTCCCCGTCTATGCATTTCTGAAAAACCTGCCTCGGCTTCCCATTCCACCCGAGAGCAGAAATAAGGATGTTTGTGTCTAGGAGGACTTTTGTCTTGCCCATTTCACAGCAGCGTCCACATCCTTGGATTTGATGTTCTGTTTCTTGAACTGTTTCTCTATTTCTCTGCTTAGCTTATGGAATTCTGCTTTTACTTCCGGGATTTTCACTTTTTTGAACAGAATGCCTCCCTTTACATGAAACGGGACAAACCTGTCGCCTGTATCAAACCCTTCACTTTCCCTTATGCCTTGAGGGACTACAAGTTGCCCTTTTGGGCTCATTTTTACGATATCTGCATCCATCTTTGCCTCCAGTTTTACTATTAAACTGTTTAACTTTTAAACTATTTAAATCTTTCTTTTTGCAGCAGAGCAGCAACAATTGAATAAGTTACAGGGGTAAGCGGGGGTGGAATTGATGCGCATGGTTTCATAATATTTTAATACTCGGGATTAGTTGCTGCCTGTTATGGGTGTGGGGAGCTCTAAGGAGGAGGTTCTTGAAGGGCTTGGGTTCAGCAGGAACGAGGCAAAGACTTACATTGCGCTGCTTAATCTGGGCATGTCAGGGCCTACAGAGATTTCCAGAAAGGCAGGTCTTCACAGGACAAACGTTTATGATGCCCTTGCAGGGCTTGTTGAGAAGGGGTTTGGCACCTTTATCTACAAGGGTGGAACAAAGTATTTTGAGGCAACACCTCCTGAAGCGCTGCTTAGCCTTGTGAAGGATAAGGAGTTTATTGTGCAGGCAATCCTGCGCCAGCTGGATGCAGGCAGGTCTCAGGGAGTCCAGAAAACAGAGGTCTTTATTCACGAAGGGCTTGCTGCTGCCAAGGACATTCTTAACCACTTTCTTGACATGGGCGCTGATCGCGTTGTTTTTGGGTCGCCTCGCGTTGCATATGAAAAGCTGCACTCATTTCTGGAAGGCTACCACAAAAGAAGGGTTGTGATGAAGATAGGGCTGCGTGAGGTTTACAATACGGACGCAAAGGACAGGGCTTCACAGCTTAATGTTTTGCCTTATACAGAAGTGAGGCTTCTGCCTCGTGAGTACAATTCTCCTGTTGCCACGACTGTGTGCGGCGATGAAACGGCTTTCTTCATATGGGGAGAATCAGTGCTTATAATTCATATAAAGAATCCCGAGATTGCAAAAACGTACCGGAATTATTTTGAGCTGCTGTGGGGCATAGCGAAGAGGTAATGTTTATGGAAGACCTGCTTGAAAAGATAGGGCTTGGAAAGAATGAAGCGCGTGTCTATTCTGCTCTGCTGGGCATGGAATCCGGTAATGTTGCGTCTATAGTGGAAAAGAGCGGGGTTCCGAGGACTAATGCTCATGGGGCATTAAAGCGGCTTATTGGCAAAGGGCTGGTTAAGAAGTCAGGAGAGCTGTACGCAGCTGAAAACCCCGGGCAGCTGATGGGTATGGTAAGGCAGCAGGAGAAGGAGTTGAAGGCGATTATGCCTGAGCTGCAGCTTGGCAGGAAGCTAGCCGAGCACAGGGGCTTTGTGCATGTGTATGAAGGGCTGACTGCTGTTAAGGCGATTCTTGACAGCTTCTTGTCAAAAAGGAGTGAGATTCTTGTTGCCGGCATACCTGAGATAGCGATTTCCCTGATGGAGTCCTTCATTATAGACTTTCACAAGCGGAGGATAGAAGCAGGCGTAAGCATGAGGCACATCTACAACGCTGATGCCCAACAGCGAATTTCCTATCTCAACTCCCTGAGCTACACCGAAGCCAGCTACCTCCCAGAGCAATACAACAGCCTGATGTCAATCAACATCTGTGGCGATGAAATGGCAATGATACTCTGGCTGAACCCGGTAATAGTGGTCCACATAGAAAAGGAGGAAACTGCAGAAACTTACAGGAAATACTTTGAGCTGCTGTGGGGAGTGGCGAGGAAGTGAATTATTACTGATTCACATAATTTGCGATTATTTTATGTCAAACGGACCAAAAGTCGAGTCTAGTTGATTAAAATTGCCTGTTGCCAAATCCAGTATATAGATGCTGAAATGCCTTCTTACATAATAGCTTAAGAATTGCCCTTCTTCAGATAAACGGAAGTAACAGTCCACTTCTTTAATGGAAGCATCTCCGAAATCACGATTCCACAAAAAGTCGGTTATTGTAATGCCACCTGGTATATACCCTTGGGTGTTTAGCTCCATTATGGTGTGATCAGCATAATAGTATATCTTATTGCCATCAGGACTTAGTTGCATATCGCAATCAAACGAAGGAAGAGGCGCTACATTTGGACCGACATTAAAAACTTTAACTTCTTTACTAACCATATCAAACAAATTAAAATAAGAATAACCAGCTACTAATTCTGATACTGCTAAAAGCAATTTTTCTTTTTTCCAGTCTCGTAAACCTACAAGAGGAACTCCATTGGCACCCATTTGGACATCCAATATCTTGGTCGGGTTGCTTCCATCACGATTCGCGATGTATACCCCTGCAGGGTTGTTGCTTAAATAGGCAATTTGTGTTCCATCAGGAGACCAAATAGGATTATGGCTTTTTTTTATCTCTGCATATTTTCTTCCATCAGTCCCAAACAAAGTTATATGAGAAGGGGTTGCAGCGCTATAAGCAATCAAGGTTCCATCTGGGGATAAACTCATGTTGATGTACTCTGAAGGAGCTATATCAATAAATGAAGGATTTATATCAATAAGACCTCTGTTGCCATAGTTGAATATGGCTATTTTATCGAGAGGAACAGCCGGGCTGCCTCTAGAAACAGCAATCATGCCTTTTGGAGTGCCCCAACCTACTCTGCGACCATGAATGATTTTTGGTGTGGGAACTGCGTTATTAGTGTATGTCGGCAGTATAGGGGAATTAACCGGTGCAGGAGACGAAAATACGGGAGTGGGCGATGTGGCATCTGCGCTTTGTTCGAGTGCCATTGGCGTTACTGTTTGTGGCGTTTCTGTATGTGACGGCATAAACCGCTGTGAAGACCAAATTGCGAGTCCAATAAGTCCGGCAGCTCCTAATCCTATCAAGCTTCTGCCAAATATTGTGGTGTGAACTGGAGGTCTGTATGGCGGGCCAGGCTGGCTTGGGGTGGAAGGAATTGGATGAGCGCTGTACCTTTCAATCAGTTCTTCCAGCAGCCGATCTAGTCTTTTTGTTGGCATTCCTTTACCTGTTTGTACGGAGTGATTTTCCTGACTCGTATATTGTTTGTCCTGACTGATATGCTGCTGTCGCAGGTCCTAACCGGGCTTCGACGGCTATTACTGTTCCTGGCTTTGCAGGGTTTTGCCCGAAAGTATCGCTCTCCACCAGCACCAAATATTGTTTCGGCATCCATCCTTCTGCCGGCTCAATTATTGGGAGGTAGCCGTTTTCCTCTTCTCCTGGCACGAGGACTTGAGTTCCTTCTCTCCAGCACCTTCTTGTTTTGGATGCCTCGTTTGGCTCTGTCCTGAGGCAGGCTCCTAAGCCGTTGGTGTTGCTTATTATGTACTCATCTGGCAAGTATCCTTGTTCCCAACTTCCAGGTTTGTTTGGACCGAGTCGTTCATAGCTCAAATCTTCACCCAACCGTCCACCACCAATATATTCGGTATTGCCGTTGTTTATTGATGTCTGATGGCTGGTTAGTCCTGTTACAAACCCATCAACATTAGACCATGCATCTGCTGCCGCCTGCAATGAAGAAGCCAAAACATAATTCACCCCTGATTTAACTGCCTCGTCCCTGTTCACCCGTTCCTGCTTCAAATAACCGTCATAAATTATTAAGGTTCTCCACGCATCTGATGCTGCTTGCCCTGCAACAGTCAAAGCATAATTTGCAAAGGTTTCCACTGTTTTATCTGCATTCGCCTTTTCCTGCTTCAGACTATTGTCATAATTCACCAAAGTTCCCCAGGCAGCCGCCATTCCTCCTCCCACATCAACATTATCTTTGACATAGCCCACTCCAAGAACTCCAAGGCCGAGAAGCCCGGCAACTCCTAAACCCATTAAGCCCCTGCCCAGAGGGGTGTATCTGAAAGGGGGCTTATTCTCCGCAATCAGCCTTTCTAATAACCTGTCCAGTCGTTCTTGCGGCATTTTGTCCTTTTTGCTAATTCTCTATCTTTAACTCTATCCTCTTTGTGGACAGCGGAGTATATTTCTCGGCTTCGGCACTTGAGTTTGGTGCTCTGCGGAAGCCTTCATAGGTTTTGGTTTTGAATGTTGATGGGTGCGCTTCGAGGTAATATGTTCCTGGGGAAAGGTTCCTGAGCGGTATGTCTCCTGTAATCCTGCCTGCGGAATCGGAATTGAGGAATATCTGGGGGCCTGTGCAGCAGGTTTGGAAGAGCATTACCAGAATCTCGTAGTTGTTGTAAGGCTGCCTTTCCTTATATGCGCCATGGGCTCCTGTCAGAGTAATTTCAAAGGGCAGTTTTTCTCCATTCCTGTAAACCTGTGTGTATGAAGGGATGCTTAGTTTCAGGTCAGGGACTGCTATTGCTCCTGCCTGTGCAGATGCTGTTGAGGTATAATTGGGTGTTGGGTTTGGAATGATTGCTGGAGTTGAGCTCCTGATTGGAGTTGGGATTCTGATGATGGGTATGATGCGTGGCTTTGGGAACAGCAGGCTTTTTGGCAGCCACCCTTTATCTGGCTGGCTTATGGGCAAGTAGCCGTTGACTTCGTCGCCTGTAATCGTAACTTGTTTTCCGTCAATGTAGCACGGCCGTGCAAGTTTAGACTGCTCATTTGGCTCTGCCCGCAGGCATACTCCCAATCCGCCGGTGTTTGCAACCAACATGGCATATTCTGCTTGTGCGGGCGCGCCTGCAGTCACGACCACTCCTTCTCTAGGGGGCTGGATTACATAATGTACAGCTAATACTGCGCCTACACCAACCAGAGCGCCTAGCACCGCAACAGCCACGTTAAGTGTTCTGTGCAAAGGAACGGCATTATTTGCATACATCACCGGAGCAGCAACGGGTGCAGGTGTGCTGTCAGGCGTGCTATGTCTTTCAATCAGCTCTTGTAGCAGTTTTTCTAATGTTGTCCGTCTCATTTTATTTTTTGTTGTTCTTATTCTATTTCAAATTAACCCTTTGTCTTTCCAAGGATGCCACAGCAAATGCATGATGGACCTTAATCCATATCTGTGCCGCGCTAATAATTTACTGTTGTTCCCCCTATGCCCCATGCCTTTGCTGTTGCCAGGTAGTGTGTTGCTGTCGAAACCGTCGCCCCTTTTTCTGGATCTGGCACTGAGTTGCCTCTCTTTGCAAGGTTTATAGCATAAGCAGTGATTCTTTCTGCGTCTGCTTTTTTCCTCACAGCGATGTCTCTGTCAAGTGCCGCCAAGTCAAAAGGCAGCCCTCTGTCGCTGGCTATTTTTTCAAGCTCGCTTCTTTTGGCTTCTACTTCTTTGATTGCAGCCGGCTCCAAAACATCGTTGCCTGCTACCACCAGATGCTGGATTCTTGCCGGATACGCCCTGAACTGTGCCGGGCTCATGTAGACACTTATGGCTTGTGCGAATTCTGCTGCGCTTTGGTATCTGTCATCAGGGCGTTCTTCTGTGCTCTTCTCTACTATCGCTATGAGGTCTGGGTGCACTTTCGGGTTTATCCTTTCCAGAGGCTTTGTGTTTCTCGGGCTTCTGCCGAGCATATATGCGAGCACAAGCCCTGCCTGGTATATGTCGCTTTGTGGTGTCAGTTGTATGCCTTTGTCTGCTTCTGGTGTGGCGAACGCAGTCAGCCCCATTGAGGGGTTTGAGTTGTAATAGTTCATGTAGCGCCCTTGTCCTTCGTGCACTATTCTTGTCAGCCCGAAGTCAGTGAGCATTGCTCCTGACGGTCCGAGGAGCACATTTCCTGGGTGCACGTCGCTGTGGACAGCGCCCTGCCTGTGGGCATAGTCCAGAGCTTCAAGAAGTTGTGCAGTTATTTTCAGGGCTTCAGGGACAGGCAGCGGGCTTTGCTGCTGCATCTTTGCTTCAAGGCTTGGCCCTTCCACATACTCCATGGCTATTGTCGGCCCTATGCTTTCAAAGCCTCCGGTTATGAATCTTACAATTCTATCATGCATTAGTCTCCCCCATACTTCTTCTTCGTTTTCGAATCGTTCCCTGAATTTTTCGTTTTCCGCCAGCGGCGCAGGGAAAATCTTTAATGCCGCTACTGTTTTTGCATGCGGGTGCACAGCTTTGTACACCCTTGCAAAGCCCCCCTGCCCAACCCAGTCTCTTATTTCGAATCCAAACACTTTCTGCCCTATCAATCCATCAGTTGCCATTGTTCACCACCATGTTTAAGTTTTATTTTATGTCAAACGGAATACCCGCTCCTCTGTATATTTCCCATACAACCTTGCCTGTTCTTAAGCTCAGCACTTCGATACCCCCATAAGCAGCATAGCCTAAAAATTGGCCATCTGCGGAAATGCGAAAAGGGTAATGGCGGAGACTTAAAGAAGAAGGTCTTTTTAAGTGCTCATACCTTTGTGAAATCGGAGTTGTTCTTTTTGTTTCGATATCCAACTCTATGATTTTTAAATCACGGTTATAATAATATATCTTGTCAGCCTGCGGGCTTAATTGCATCCATGACACACTCGGAAGTGGTTGCAGCCCATTTAGATCATGGTGTCTTGTTTTTCCAGTTTGAACATCAACTAAAAGTACTGAGTGTCCATAGGATGATGCCAAAAGTAGCTTGCCACATTTCCAATCCATCAAGAAGTAACCATCGTCAGATAACAGGTCGGACATCTGTTTTTGTCCCGATAGAATCGAAATGAAGTCTGCGCGCACGTCTTGATCTTTTAACTTCAATATCTCTCGTGCATTGTGTCCAAACGAATCTGCAACATATATGCCTGTTCGGCTTCGGTAAGCAATACAGGTCCCGTCGGGTGAAAAAACAGGATCTGTAGCATTGCTTATTTGTCCTACTTTTGCCGCGTTACTTCTGATTAAAGTGACGGACGGAGGGAGTGGTTCACGTATGACAATAGTGCCTGATCCGGTTGACTTTATTAATGGTTCTAATTCACTATATGCAATCATATGTCTGTCTGGAGACAGACTAATAGCCGTGACTAAGTCTGCTCTTAAAAGGAGGGTGAGTGAACTTGGTGTATTGCCTGCTCTCATTGATAACAACTGCTGATATCCATTTACATATACTACAGTAGTTTCTATAGCTAACGATTTAGGAAATGCTCCAGAAGGCTCTTGCAATATTCTTGTTTGACCAATCCCGTTTCTTTGCTGTTCTTGCACTCGCACTCCTTCTTCCAAATCCAATTTGTCTGTATCAGTTTTCTGTTGTACTGTTTGTATAGGGCGGGAATGTAGCTCAATCAATTTCTCCAGCAGCTCTTCCAGTGTTGTCTGCACCATTTTAAAGCTCGCATATTATTACTGTTTCTATTCTTCTCCCGACGGGGATTGTTGCGGTTGGCTGTTCAGGATTTTTTATGTTCCATATGTAGAGGTTTCCGTCTGTGTCTCCTGCTGCGAGGTAGTGCTCTTGGTCTATCTTTGCAAGGCTTGCTGACAGGATGTCACCTTGGTGGCCTTTAAAGGCAATTGACTGTCTGTTGTCCGGGAAATACGCCTTCAGCCCCCTTCCGAAAGTCCCCACGGCATATGCCGCCTCGCCGTCAATATCTGCGCAGGCGATGCAATTCACACGGTAGCCGATGTTAATATTGCCGAGGTCAAACGGTTCTCTCGACGTGAATTTTCCTTTTTCGTAGAGCCATTCCCTGACAATCCCTTTCATTTCGCCTGCAAAAACGCGAACGCCATTGCCTGTGTCTATTGATGCTATGCACGTCACTTCCCCTGCCTGCAGATGCGCGTGTCCGCCTTCGAAAGGCAGGACATAAATCCCCTGTCCTGCTGTAAGGATTCTGTCGCCAGCAACAACTGCGCAGCTTATCCACGGCAGGCCTTCCACGTGCCTTGCCGGCAGCGAGCGCGCCTCCCTCCAGACGTAAAGGTCACCTCTTGCCGCGCCAACTATGTACTGCTCTCTGTCCTTTGATATGGTTCCTATTGAGTTTATCCTGTGGTCTGATTTTTCTGCTCGGTAAACCTTTTCAACTTCCAGTGTTTCAGGGTTCCACTGTTGCACGCCCATCCTTGTGCCTGCGAGTATTGCTTTGTGTCCGTTTATGTATGTGGCTTGCAGCCCCGAAGCGGAGTTTATTGTATTAAGCCTTGCCTCAATGTTCTGTCCGTCAAAATCAACCACGCACACTCCTCCCTGGCCATTTGTTCTGCTGGCGACAAGGACTTTTATCCCTCTCAGGGCATTCTTTCCTGCCTGGGCAGCCGTGTGCCTTGCGCCTGTTAGTTCGTGTTCAATCGCTTCAAGCCTTTGCAGAAGGTTTGCGGCTTCCCCTTCAGGTATGCCTCTTCTTATTTCCAGCCCGGAGAACGCCCTCTCAAGCTGCTGTCTTACTTGTTGCTCAAGCCTTCCGTATCTTGATGAGATGATTTCTTCCACAAGTCTTCTTATGTCCGCTATGCCATGTTCTGTTTCTGCTGTTTGCTGCTCTCTTGGCTCTGCATAGCCACTTATCAGCCCTTTGCTGCGCATTTCTGAGACAAATGCCGTAAGCCTTTCGTGGGCAGCGCTGAATTCTTTTTGTTCGCCGTCGCTTAATTCTATGTGCTGCTGGATGGCTGCAAAGCCGCTGAATCTTACTGGCCAGCCTGCATAGGCGTCGCCTTTTGGTAGAAGTGTTGCGGCACTTACAGTTTCGTCTTCCTCAATTATTGCGCGCATTACCTGAGCAACCGCTTCTGCTGTCAGCGCAGAGGTTTTTCCTATGCCTTCCAGGCTGCTGGCTGTTTTTGGGCCGTATGCCTCTGTTTCCTGCCTTGCTGCCTTTCTGAATTCGTTTGTAACCAGTTTTAGGGCTGTGAGCGGTATGCCTTCCTGGGTGGTGCCTAAGGTTGCCTGTGAATAGGCAGGAATCATGCTGCCTTCTTCATGCGCCCCTATAACGAATGCTTCCAGTTTTGGAATCCTTGTCCTGTATTCGCTTTCAAGCATAGAGCCTATTATTAGCCTGAGCCTTAGCGTGTCTAGGTGCGTTAATCCGGTGACTTTGGCAGGGTCCATTCCAGAATAAAGGGCGAAGGCGTACGCCAATGGCGCTACAGGGTTTGTTGCGACTATTACCGCTCCTTCATAGCCCTTGAATTGCTCTGCTATGTGCCTGATTATGTCCAGGTTGGGCGTAAGCAGTCCCAGCCTGCCTTCTTCTCCGTATCTGGTTACAGTTGTTCCCGCGGTTATTACTGTTATTTCTGCTTTAAGCATTCGTTCCAGATTGCGGTAGTCGGAGATGTCTATCTCCAAATGGCGGTCTTCAGCGCTTTTCATCCCTTTTAGTTCTCTTCTTGCAGTTGCACATTTTTCAATTGTCCTGTTGCTTAGAATGAGCCTGTCCACTTCAGGGAACAAATCAACTATTTTTATGGCTGTCTGGTAGCCAACATTGCCCAGTCCTATGATTCCGACAGAATACCTGTGAGGCCTGTTAAGTCTCCTCAGGTCTCTCTCAACCATCTGGGATACTAGGTATTCGAGCTGACTGACAAGGTTTGTTGCCATTTTTCGGCTTATTAAAGCCACCCCACAGTGCCAGAGAAGCGAGGAATCTATTTAAATGTTGTCGCAGGAGTGATAACAACTTGACTTTACCGCCTCTATGCCTCTATGCGGCAAGCGGCATTTGATTTGCAGGTGCCTGAGAGACCGATGCGTATTGTGCAAGGGCGGAGATGGCGCTTTCAATAGCAGCCCTGCATCTCTGCGATTCCGCTGCTTTTTGTGCGAGGTAGCTGTAGCTTGTGTCTTGCGCTGCTATTTTTAAGCCGCGGCTTAGCTTCTCAATAAAGCTGATGTCTTCCTGATGCGTTGCCGGCTGCAGCGCTGCTATCTTCCTGCTCATCGTTTCCAGGCTTTGCGGCCAACTTTTTGTCGGATCGTTCAGCTCTTCCAGCAGCCCGTAGCAGGCAGGGTTTCTTGGCTTAAGCGAGGCAAGGAATAATGAGAATGTGCCGTGCTGCCTTACTATGTTTTCTGCTTCTTTCACTGCACGTGCCTGCTCTGCCTCTTTCTCTGCCTCTCTCCTCCTCTGCCCCTCTGCCATTCTTGCCTGCTCGCGCGCCTGCTCGGCTGCCAGCTCTTCTGCGCGCCTCTGCATATAGCCCTGTGCTTCCTGAAGGTATTGCCGTGCATCGCCTATCAGGGATACTCTTCTTTCCATTGCCCTTTTGCCGTTATCCGGGCTGGCGTATGGCCTGGCGGCAATGGCGTCAAGTTGCGAGCCTATTTGCGTTGCTTCCTTTGCCACGTCTTTTTTTTGCGCTGCTTCTGCAAGCCTGTGTGCGCTTTCGGCAATTCTTTCCAGCGACTGGCAGTCTGCTGCGAGCTGCTGCCTTGCGCGGTACGCCTTTGAAATGGTTCCATATTCATTCCCTTTCTGTGCCAGGTATGAAAGGGTGTTTTTCAGCCGTGTTGCAGTTATGCTGCTGCTCGGGGCTGTGCTCAGGAGCGAGTTTGCCTCTGCCCTGTAGCGCGGTATGTTGCCAAGCCTTCTCTCTGCTTCCTGGGCGCTTGCCGGTTCGGATGATAACTCGCGTTGCAAACCGGTGACGTGCTGCAGCGCAGCGCAGTTTTTTAGTGCGAACTCTGTTTCTGCTGCCAATGCCTTTGCCTCAGCCACCTTTTCGCCATAGTCAAACGGCGTTTTTCTTGGGAATATCCCAAACGGCTTGTATGCTGAGGTTGTTGCGGAATATGCCTGAAGGATTCCTTGCAGGCTGTTTCTGAGAATTAGTAATGTGTGCTGGTCAAATTGCGTGTTTGCATAGTCTGCTTTTGCTTTGCCCAGAGCATCATCAACCGGTTCCATATCTTTTGCAAATGCGTAATACCTCGCCAATAGTCCGTCTCTCATGTTGAACTGTTCTGCGAGCTGTTCATGCAGTGCAGCATAAGTTTTCAGGAGGGCTCTGCAGTCTGCTTCTGCTCCTTCTGTTGCACTCTGGAAGTGGTTGTAGTGTGTCCTGAACTCTCCTTTTACTTTGGCAAAAAGGGTTTTGGCTTCTCTTTTCACCTTTTCTTCCAGTGGTCGTGATGCCTGCAGGCCTTTTTCTGTTTCGGCAAAAACATAAGTGTCTATTGCTTGTCTTTTGTATCTGTCCCTGATTTCATCAACGCTTTGCACGGCGGCGTTTCCTTCAATGAGTTTTGGAACTGCGTCCTCTAAAGGCAGGGCATCTAATTTAGTGTTCAGGTAGGTTTGGACAATCCCGAAGGCTCTTTTGGCATCCGCGCTTAAACGAAGCATTGCTTCTAAGTCTTTTTCATTCACCATTTTTGTAGACTCCGAGCTTGTTTAGGAATCCTGCCTGCATTCCAAGCCAGTTATCCAATAATTCAGGATAGTTGGAGTGCATATACTCTGCTCCTGCCCTGAAGCACTGGCTCCAGTCCATTTGTGCTTCCAGCGGCAGCTCCTTTGTCTTGGTGTACCTGGGCCTTCTGGATTCATGGTCATCTTTTTCCAGCATGCCTGCTGCAGCAAGCCCTTCCAGTGTGTTCTTCACCAGCTGGAAGCCGTATGCGGGTGATGGTGTGCTTGCAGGTCCTTTCATGCGTTCGTATGCTTCCTGCGCATCCATGGGCTGCCCTGGCTCAAATGCTGCGAGAGCCTGTTCTGAAAGCAGAGGAACTCTTAGCAGCCCCATGGCGAACTGTTTCCAGTAGTGCCTGTAAACTTCGTGGACGTCTTCAAGGTTTATGAACAGAACGCCTTTTTCTGTTAGTCTGTTTCTGTGGTGGAACTTGGCAGATGCCTCTATCAGTCCGAACAGGTAGTCTGCATAGCTCCTTGCCCTTATTGTTCTTGGAACGCTTTCTGCTATGCTGTCTGCAAAGGGGTTTTCGTAGGAAAACTGCATGCCCATGCACTGCGCTATGTGAGCTTTGAGCTGGGCTTCGCTTCCATATGCGTCTGCCTGCCTTTCTGCTGGTGCAGCATGCCTTTTTCCTGCCTTGTAATGCAGCACTCTTTCTGTCTGCTCTTCACTGACATCAGTATGCAGTATGAAAACCCGTCTTGAGAACTCAGCATCATATTTGAACTCGTTTTCCACTGCAAGCGTGAATACCACTCCTTTTCCCGCAGTTATCGTGTATTGCCTGTTTATTCCTGCTTGATTATCCCTTACCTTTCTTGTTGCGTCTTTTCCTTCTGTCAGGTTTTTCATCACCTCAACCATTATGGGATTTGGGTTATTGGCTCGCATTGCTTTCTGCAGCTCAGGTATGTATATTATTCTGCATCGGTTTATCTGCTCTGCGTCGTAAATCTCTGCTGTGTTTGACGAGAGCCCCATCTGGTATACGCTTCCTTCTGGAAGAAGGTCTATCAGCATCTCTGCCATGTGGCTCTTGCCGCTTCCGCTAAGGCTTTCTATGCCGAAGCTCATAAGATGCACTGCTCCAAGAGTCTGCAGGATGCACGTGCTTTCTTCTCCGACAAGCCCTTTGGAGCGGTAGTGCTCAACTATGGTATCAAGTGTTGGCGTAAATTCCCGTATTTTGGGCGCAGGCTGTTTTGTGCTGGCTACGGCAGGCAAGGCCTGCGGTTGCGGTTCGGTGTAAGTTTCCCTGTGACCTTCACCATCCTGTTTCTCATTTGCTCCCTGACGATATGCTCCGGCTGTCCTGCTTCTTCTCAGTTTATGGCTGAGCAGGGCTTTCAGCCGTTCAAGCGCTTCGTTCTCCTTTCTCAAATAGCGCGATATCACCGGATCGTCATTCCATTGCCTTATGAATGCGAGGTGATTGGTGACAAGCTGCTCTAATCCGGCGAGTTCCTGCGGCTCTGATTCAGCTATCTGCCGCGCCACGGCATGATAGCTGTCTATAATCGGACCTAATTCTGCTTTTGTTGCTCTTATGCCTTTTAGTGCTGCTATGTCTCCTTTGATGTCTGACAGGTCTGTCAGCATTTCAGCCACCTCTCTGACTGACGTATGCGCCTATTTGCATGCGCAGGTCCTGAGTTGTTATTATAGACAGCGGCGCATTTCCCTGGACGTGGAACAGGTATTTCATTCTTATCGCCCTGGAGACAACCTCGTTGATGTCTGCCCCTGTGAAGCCCCGGCTTATTCCGGCAAGGGCTGAGTAGTCTATCTCTCCAAGGAATGGCTGGAATGTTGATTGCCTTGCCCTTTTCTGCAGCATAACCACATATATGCCCCTTACAGCAGCCTCATCAGGTATACCCATCTCTATTATTTCGCTGAACCTTCCAGGTCTCAATATGGCTCTGTCAATTGTATCAAGCTTATTTGTGGCGCCTATAACCAGTACACCGTCGGCTTTTCTTGCGCCATCCATGTTGACGTTCAGCGTCACAACAAGCTTGTCGTCCTCTTTTGAGCTGCCTTGGTAGCGTTCCTGGGCTAGTATGTCTATTTCGTCTATGAAGAGTATCGCCGCTGGGAATCCGTCCCTTACTTTCTGTGCTGCCTTGTCAAACTTCGCCTGCAGGTTTAGTGATGTCTGGTTGACGTAGCTGCTGCCTATGTCTGCTGCGCTGAATATCTCAAAGGGCACGCCTGCCTGGTAGCACATTGTTTTTGCAAGCGTTGTTTTGCCTGTTCCCGGAGGTCCGCTCAGGAGTATGCCTTTCGGCAGAAGCACTTCAGGAAGTGCGTATCCGTCGCTAAGATGCTGTATGAGGACTGCGGTTTCCTGGAATTTCCTTTTTACGGATTCATAGCCGCCGATGTCTTCCCAAAGAAGCTCTGGGTTTTCAGAAGGCCGGGCTGCAAGGTCTTTGTAAGCCCTGCCATTTATAACTAAAGGATTCTTCTCCAGATGGACCCTGAACTTTGCGAACCTGTCAGAGTCTGCTGCAAGCTCTGTTTCTGCCTTCGCCCAGTCAAAGAATTCGCTTGTCAATTCCTCGATGCCTTTTTCTGTCCGCATTTCTATTGATGAGCTGTAAACCGAAAGGAGATGGTTGAACGGCTGCGGATATGCGTTTGCAAAGTTTATCCTGTTGCCATAGAAAAAGTTGCTTGAATATCCTTTGTGCGTGTCCCTTTCGCACAATGCCTCCAGTCCTGCCGAGGCAGCTATATGTGTTGCGTATATCTGGCTGAACTCTGAGCCAAGGCCGTTGGGAAATGCCTGGCTTAAGCAGCTCCATACTGCTTCCTGGACTGATAGGTATTCCTCCAGAGACGCCAGTACATACCTTCTGGTCTCGGTGCTTGCCTTGGCGCCCAGCTTTGAAGGTATGTCAAACCTTGCCTCATTCAGCTTTGCCCTGCCTGTAACTTTTTTCCTGCCAAGGGCTTCTGCAGTGATTAGCATATCCGTCATCCTGAGAATATATAGTAACTGACAAAAGTTTTTATCCGTAAATGTCAGTTACTATGTTTGCCAGACATAACACTTTGTATAATTATTTATGTCTGGCATTATAATGCAAGCACTAGCCAAGGGGCTCTGTCCGCAGGCCTTCTATCAGCTGTTCGACTCGGTCGTCCATCTGTTCGTTAGCCTTCCTCATGTTGGCAATGCTTGTTTCTCTTCTGGTGTCTGCAGGATGGCTGCCGTTGTAGCCATTGCGCGGCTTTACCTGGTCCATGACTTTGTAAGCCAGGCCCTCAAGCTTGCCTGTTGCGTCCTGCACCACCCTCGCATTCTTGGCGTATGCTTCTATGTCTGCATCGGTTTGCTGGTTGAGCCGGGCAATGTCCACTATTGTGCCTGCAATTGCTGCCTGGTCGCCTGTATGTATCAGCACGCCATCCACCTTCGCCAGTTTAACGTGTGCTGTCTGGTCCTTCATGGTGCCCAGGAAGTCTATTACGCGCCGCTTCGCATCTACAATCTGGTTGGCTCTTACTATCTCCTGATTCACGGTTGTCAGGTAATCGCTTAAGCGCTCCCTGTACATCTCTGCTGTATGGTATTCAATTCTCAAATCAGCCGCGGTTTTTCCACCTTCTTGGCCGTTGCCTCCTTGCTGCTGGGCAGCATACCTGCCTTTCATTTCCTCAAGCCTTAAGCCTACGTCCTCTACTTCCGCTTTTATATCTGTCCTTAGCTTGATTGCAGCATCCCTTCTGTCCTGATGCTTGAAGTAATCCTGCTGCAGTTCTTCGCGCTTGCCCCTGATGTGCTCTATTGTTCTGTCATAGCCGCGCGCCTTGTCTTCAAGTTTTTCGCGCTGCCTTTCAAGCTCTTTTTCAGGGGTTGTCATGCCAAGCGCCAGTTTCACATCGTATAATGCCTTGGCCATGGGGTTTGTCGCAAAACTCATGCCGTTTCTCAAAGAAGCGTTGTAGTCACCAACTCCTTCCATCACTTCCTGCATGACTGCTTTTGAGGAATTTGTCCCAAGAAGGCTTAAGTATGCCATCTGCTCCTCTATAAGCGCTGCTCTTTGCTGCCTCGCGTTTTCGTCAGCAAATGTCTGCCCTGAAGCATTCGCATTTACTGTGTGTTCAAGATCGTCTGAAGGACTGATTCCATCGTTCATTTTAAGCCACCTCCATTGCTATGAGCTAAAGCATTATACTTGACATTATGAATTTCCTGCACCTCTTTTTCCAGCGGGCTTGCATCAAGGCGCAATTCAGGCCCTGGCTTTGGCGTGATGTCTCTGCATGGCGGCGTGTTGCTCTGCGCGCTTCCAAGGTAAAACCCCAAAGTAATCGCTGCGCCATATGCAATCGCTTTTGTTATCAGCCCCATTTTAATCCTGCGCCCAGTGCGCCTATACCCGCTATGGCTTTCCCTACGGTAGTAATTTGAATATGCTGCCAAAACGCTCACCCACGCTGTCTTTGAAGCGCTCACCTATCTTGCCGGTAGTCACGCTCATTGCCCTGAACAGGTCTGCATTGTTCAGGCCATTAAGACCTGACATGGTCAATTGTGAAGTCGTGGTGTATGGAAAGGATGCAACAACATCTGAAACCACGCCTTGCCTCTGTTGCTCGTCCATGGCGCCAAGAGCTGTCCTTCCGACATATGTTACGTCAGACTGGCTGAGAAGCTGGCGGTCAGCAGCGCTCCTTACAAGCGGCGAAACAACCGAATAGTCCTGCCTGATCATACCAGTGACAACTTCCACCTTTTTGCCAGAAGGCAGTCCATAAAGTGTCTCTGTTGTAAGCGCAAGCCTGTTTTCTTCAGGCACAGCACTGTATAGCCTGTTAAGCAGGCTTACAAGCTGCGGGTTGTATTGCTCAGTGCCTTCTGCCCCTTCTGCCTTCTCAATCTCTGCCTCAAGCCCCTGCGCCTTCTGCCCTAAGTCCTGCACAAACACGCTTCTTGCGCTTTGAGAAACGCCTTGGGAAATATTTCCCACACCAGCATACCTGTCAACCAGCATATAGCTGCCAACAACTGCGGCAGCAGCCAGCCCTGCCAGAATTATTTTTGCCCTTGTAGTCATAGCCATTGTGCATCACCCTGCTTATGGGGTGTCTTATAGAATAAATAAAGGTGAGTTGTAGTGAGGGCTACAGCAAAAAGTTATTAACTTCCAAGTGGCTACTATTGCAAAAAGCTTAAATACTGGTCGATGTTCTCTAGTGCAAAATGCAACCGGGTTCAGGTAATCAGGCAGGTGGTTTGGAAAGGCGAGTTGCTGGCGCTCCTTTAAGCGGAGAAGTTGTCAGGAGAAGGCAAGCCCCATCTGGAAGGCACGATGGCGGTTTGTTCCACAAAATAACAGATATGGTGGCAAGGGGCGCGAAGGAATATGGCGCTCAGTATGTAGGCAAGCTTGCAGTTAGTGCAGGGCTGGATAGTGTAAGCCTTGCTGCAGGTGTTGCTCAATGGTTCGTGCCAGGGATTGGAGATGGAGTTGTTTTCGCCTTAGGTTTGGCATCTGCTGGTTATATCAAAGCTGCTTATAATGATGACGTTGCAGCAGGGGTTTCTGTTGGTGAGCAGTTTCCTGTGCTTGGAAGAATAGCCTGGGCATTGCCTACTTGCACTTGGGCTCATTTAAGGCATTATCATTCTGATGAGCTTCATCCTGCTCTAAATATAGGTTTAGACAGGCGAAAGACTGCAAAACCTAAGGTTTATGAAGGGCCTAGGTTGCCTACACCAACACAAGGACAATTTCCGCATAGTGGTTATGGTGTTCATCGCTGACAAAAGGCAACGCATATTATCACTATTTCTAAATAGTTACATATGAAAAGATTTATATACTGCTTTAAGTTTCTTATGAGTGACGAATATGCCACGAAGACAATTAGTTGTTGGAAGGTTGAGAAGTGCGTCTCTTGTTGACTATTTGGGCACGTTAAGAGAGCATCCTGGCGCTGATGAAGTTGCTGTTTTGGATGCGCTTAGGACTGGCGGCATTACTGTTCTAGGAGTGAATTATGGTTTTGATTATCACGCTCAGGGAGCAGGAGGAAGATTTGATTTTGATGGAGCCCATATCACAGTCACTCCTCCAGCAGGCCAAGGTCAGCCTGTTGTTTTCCGAAGCTTGGAAGCAATAGCCGACCAAACACAGCCTGCTCCAGCTCCAGCTCCAGCTATTGCCAATGTATTAATTGGAGCGGGTGGAGTGCCAGCACAGCTTCCTAATGAACCTAAACTTCAGAGTATCCTCGGATTTTATAATGGCAGAATAGCCGATGTTAATAGGCTGCTCCCCGGTCAGCAAAATATTCCCGCGCAAGAGATAATGAATTTGCTTAATGGCACTTTTTTTGAACACAGATATTTGCGCCAGATGCAGGATGAAGGTATTTTGCCGCCAGCAGTTGAAGCAACCATAGGCGGGCAGGCGTATCAGCTTGGTGCGATAAACCCTAACCAGTTAGTTCTCACGCCTCTTGCAGCAGGGGGGCATAATGTCGTAATTGACAGGATGATTGGCTTGCTTGGGCAGAATAACGGCTTGGACAATGTTTCTTTTCAAAACCAGCCTGAAGTTGAAAATTCCCGAGCTCACTTTGTAATGCTTTACAGGGAAATCGCAGACTACGTCTCAAGAGAAGGAAGAGGCGGCATTCCGATTCCGCATATTGGCTGGCGAGTACCCTTGGCTGTTGCCGGTGTTGGAGTTTTGGCTGCCGCCATTTTCGGCGTTTCGCAGTACGTTGGAGGAATAAGTCCTCCTGCTCCAGGAGCTACTCATACACCAACTGCAACAGCATTGGCTGCAGCACAGTCGCCAACTCCTGATTTGCAGGCAACAATAGATGCATTGAGGGGGCAGTTAACCCCTTCACCTAGCCCTGTTGCTACAGGCACTATAGGTCCTTCGCCTAGTCCAAGCCCTGCTTCTGTATCTCCTACAGCTGCTCCACCTACTGCGGTTCCTGCTTCACCAACGCCTGGATATGTAGCTCCGCCTCCTAGTGGTTTGCCGCCTGTTTTCAGGATTTTGAATGGTGGATATGTTGAAGCTAACAGGCTCTATCATACAGATGCGATTACAGTTGGTGGGAGACCTGATGCTGCACGGCAGGCTTTGTGTGGCTTGGAAGCTACGCTTGCTAGCGGCGTAAGAACTGTTATTAGTCTGGATTACCAGGCTCAGATAGCTGACGCTGTAGCTTCAGAAACATCACGGCTGTTGAGTGATGTTTGCCGCGGCTCTTTGATTCTGGGTCAGGTTGGCATTTACACTTTGGACTTTGGCGCTGGCAGATTAAGACACCAGTTAGGTCTTCAAACTTCTATGGGAGGGGTTTATGTTCCTGTTTCATTAGCTGCGCGTGATGAATTTGTAAGAGCCTATAACGGCTTTGTTGGTTCTGGACAAAGGATTCAGCCAGACACATTGGTGCCTAGGAGGGTAAGATAGATTTTGTTCGGTTTTCATTTTTTTAAAAGGGGTTCTGAATAATTTAGGGTTTGGTATATGAAGGGTAAAATAGGGGTGCTACTTGCTGTAGCTGTGATTGTTGCTGCGCTGAGCAGCCTGTTTTTGGTAGCCACGCTTCCATCTGTTTCTGCCAGTTGTATTCCTACTGAGTATAATGAGTGTATTGGTTGTTTGGAGAGTAAGAGGGTGAGGCAGAATTCTGATTGTAGTTATGATACTGTTGTTGGTTCTCAGTTTGATTCTGGTTGTGGTGGTTCTGATTGGTGTGGTGGTGGTAGCAGTAGTGGTGGTGGTGGTTGTATTCCTACTGAGTATAATGAGTGTATTGGTTGTTTGGAGAGTAAGAGGGTGAGGCAGAATTCTGATTGTAGTTATGATACTGTTGTTGGTTCTCAGTTTGATTCCGCCTGCAGCGGCTCTGATTGGTGTGCTCCTCCGCCTCCTTCAACTTGCAACGGCTATCAGGTTCCTCGTGAGTTTAACGAGTGTAATGGCTGTGGGACAAGTAAGAGGGTTAGGCAGAATGAGGATTGCAGCTTTACTACAATAATTAATAGCCAGCCCGACTCCGCCTGCAGCGGTTCTGATTGGTGTGCTCCTCCGCCTCCAAGCACGTGTGACGGCTATCAGGTTCCTCGTGAGTTTAATGAGTGTAATGGCTGTGGGACAAGTAAGAGGGTTAGGCAGAATGCTGATTGCACTTTTGAAACTGTTATTCAGAGCCAGCCTGACTCTGCCTGCAGAGGCTCTGACTGGTGCCCGCCTTCAGGCCAGGTTACTATTTCAGGCCGTGCTTCCTGTGAGAACAACAATGGCGGCTCTGTTAGCGGCGCGACTGTCAAGCTGCTTAACGACAGGGGCAATATTATAAAGACAACTACTACGAATGGCAACGGCTTCTGGAGCATTACAGATAGTTTTGACTCTGCGATTGGCGGGGACTATAATTATGCTGTTCGCCCGGACAGCGTGAACTCAAAGACTCCGAAGAACACTTATGAGATGCTTAAAGTAAACAGTAACACTGTGCAGATGACTATCTGGCCTTTTTCGTCTTTCAGCCACAGCGGCTTGGACTTAAAGTATAACTGTCCTGTTTCGCCTCCTCCGTCCGGGAACAGGAGGCCTGAGGGCTTTCTTGACTCTGCAAACTGCAACTCATTTAGCGGTTGGTCTCGTGACCCTGATACGACTTCAGCTATAAGTGTTCATTTTTATGCTGATGGACCTGCTGGCACAGGCACCTTCATAGGCAGCGTAACTGCAAACAGTTTCCGCTCAGACCTTTGCAACCTGTGGGGCAACGGAAATGCTGACTGTCTGCACGGCTTCAGCTTTGCAACTCCAAGCAGTGTTAAGGACGGCAACAACCATGCGATTTATGTTCACGGTATTGACAGCAATGGCGGCGAGAATCCTTTGCTTAGCAGCGTTCCAAGAACCATCAACTGCCCTTTTGCTCCTTTAAACAGGCCTCCTGTTCTTGACCCGATTGGAAATAAGGTAATAAATGAGGGCCAGCTTCTTCAGTTTACGATTAGCGGCTCTGACCTTGACGGTGATGTTTTGACTTTCTCAGCTTCAAACCTTCCTTCTGGAGCTTCATTCAATCCCGCTTCAAGGATTTTTTCCTGGATTCCCGGTTTCCAGCAGGCAGGAATCTACCATGTTACTTTTACAGTCAGCGACGGCAGGCTGAGTGATTCTGAAACAATTACTATTACAGTGTTAAATGTGAACCAGCCGCCTGACCTTTTGAACCCCGGCAACAAGCAGATAAATGAAGGGCAGTTGCTGCAATTCTCGCTTCAGGCTTCAGACCCTGATGGCAATGCCTTGACTTTCAGCTCGTCTAATCTTCCTGCTGGCGCAACTCTGAGCAGCAGCGGCTTGTTCAGTTGGGTTCCTGGCTTTAATCAGGCAGGAAGCTACGTCGTGACTTTCTCTGTGACTGATGGCTCAGCTTCGGACTCTGAAACCATTGTTATTAATGTGCACAATGTCAACAGGCCTCCTGTTCTTGACCCGATAAGCAATAAAGTTGTGTTTGAGGGTGATCTTCTTCAGTTCACAATTAACGGCTCAGACCCTGATGGCGACAATATTGCGTTTTCCGCTTCAAATCTCCCGTCAGGCGCAAGTTTTAACGCGGCGACAAGGACTTTTTCATGGACTCCTGGCTTCAATCAGGCAGGAAGCTATAACGTCACTTTCTCTGTTAGCGACGGCTTCTTGTCTGATTCGAAAACAGTCAATATACTTGTGGCCAATATAAACAGGCCTCCTGTTCTCAATCCTATAGGGAACAAGGCTGTGAATGAGGGCTCGCTGCTTCAATTCATTATTTCAGGTTCTGATCCTGACAGTGATGTCATTGCGTTTTCCGCTTCAAGCCTTCCAGGCGGCGCATCATTTAATCCTGCGGACAGGACTTTCAGCTGGACTCCGGGCTTCACTCAGGCAGGGCTTTACAATGTTACTTTTTCAGTCACTGATGGCTTGCTCTCTGATACAGAAACAATAACCATTACGGTTACCGATAAGAACAGGGCGCCTTCGCTTGTTTCAGGCAATGTTTCGCCTTCTTCAGGCACAATATTCACGATATTCACTTACAGGGCTACATACTTAGACCCTGACAACGACGCGCCAGGTTTTGTGGGGCTGTTTGTTGACGGCGGCTTTGTTGATGATATGGCGCAGGAGAACCCTTCTGACACAAACTATGCTGACGGAGCAGTGTTCACCATTAATGTTACAGGTAAGAAGCTTGGCAAAGGGATGCATTCATTCTTCTTTGATGCGTCTGACGGCAGGGATGTTGTTATAAGCGAGAACTTTACCGGACCTCATGTAATTAACCTTGGCCCTGCTCTTGAGCCAATTAGCAACAGGTTTGTCAATGAGGGCGAGCTTGTGGAGTTTCTGGTGAAGGCTTCAGATCCTGATGACAGCGTATTAACGCTTTCCATGGTGGCTCCGCCCCAGGTTAATGCATCCTTTGTGCTTGTCAACGGCACCACTGCCAGGTTTGCATGGTCACCAGGGTTTGACGCTGCAGGCAGTTATATTGTTCAATTCAGGGCAAATGACAGCTCAGAGTCTGTTGCGAGGAACGTGACAATTACGGTTGGCAATGTGAACAGGGCTCCAATAATAATAACAACGCCTTTGACAGAGCTTGTTGAGCCTGACCTTGAGAGCTTCAGCGCAGTTTACGTCTATGATTCCCATGCGATTGATCCTGACGGTGATAACGTTACATATTCATTGACCGTGAAGCCTGAAGGCGCGACTATTGATCCTATCACGGGTGTTATCACTTGGAAGCCTAACAAGAACCAGCTCGGTCCGAACTTCTTTACATTGGTGGCGAGCGACGGCCTGCTTTCAGACACTCAGTCATGGACGGTCATTGTCAAGCTTCCTCCAAGAATCGGCATTCCGAGGCGTGAATTATTTGTTGAGCACGTTATTATTCCGGAGTGCATGGAGCCGGGAAGCGAGGACGTTCTGTTTGTCAGCATTGAGAACATAGGGCTGCATCCTCTTGAGGACTTCACTGTCACTGCGCTTGCATTTGACAACGAGTACAGGAAGAGGATTGGTCCTTTTGATGTTGACGTTGGCAGGGAGGTGTCAAGGACTGTTCCGTTCTACGTGCCGCAGGACGCGCAGCCAGGAAAGTATGACCTGAGAATTACTATGAGCAACGATTTTGTAAGAAGAGTAAAGCACAGGGAGTTTGAAGTCAGGGAGGCCTGCCCTTGCGAGGCGTGCCTGAAATAAAAAATCCCAATCGGAGCAAGCTCCGGGGTATGTACCCATTCGAGCAATCAAGGGAAGTCTGATTTGCAGTCAAATACATGTTTTATTGCCCGGTGTGCAGTAAGAAAATAACGGTTGTTTTGGAGCCACTCAAGTAGTAATTTATGCTAGCGCCTGGTTATTTCCTGAACCATCTTTTTCCATTCAGCTTCGGATACCTTTCTGGTGGGCTTTTCAGGCGGCATTAGGGAGTCCAGAACAGGTTTCACTATTCCTATATAGTTACTTATAGAAAGATTTATATACTGATTCGTGTCCCTCTGAAGTGACTACTATGCCAACGCTGCAACAGGTTATTGATAGATTGCAAAGAGCTGCGCTTTTTGATTATTTCAGAACTTTAACCCCGGCTGAATTACGGAATTTACCGCAAACACTAACAGTTGCAGGCGTAGATTATAGTGTGGCTACAAATATCATGGGAATGCAATTCCTTCCTGATGTTGATTCTGCGCGCATAACAGTTTCTCCAGCCCAAGGGCAGCCATATGCCTTTACATCCTTAGAAGCAATCCTTAACCCAGCTGGTGTACGGTCTGCGCTTTCACAAGATGCTCAAGCTGTTGCAAGTGCTTTGGCAGCCGCCCTTCCAAATCCAACAAAGCTTGGGCAAATATGCCAGTATTATTCCGAGGCGGTAGAGTATTTCAACCGGATCGTTCCGAAGCCACCACAGCAAAATCAACAAATTCCGCCGCACTATGTCTTGGAAAGGCTTAACGCGTCTTGGTATGAAAAAAGGTATTTTGCCCAGCTGAAGGATGATGGAGTGCTGCAGCAGCAGTTAATCGCAACCATAGGTAACCAGAGATATATGATTTCAGCAATCAATTCCCGTTTGTTGTTCACAGGTTTCAGATATGCTTTTCAGGAGATGCCTGATGTTTCGGTTGGCGCAATGACAAGTACGGCTCAGAGCAAAGGGATAGATGAAGTTGTTTTTGATGACGTGGGTGTTCAATCAGTAAGTCGGCAGTTCATGGCTGTTTACGGGCAAATTTTAGACTACGTTTCAGAAACACGTACACCAATTTATAAGCGCCCAGACTTTGTTGCTGCTGGTGTCATTGCTGCCGTCGCGGGTGCTGCTCTTTTGATTGGGCAGATGTGCTCGGGAGGAGTTCCTCCTGTTCCAAGGGCTGTCCCTGCACCAACACCAGGCATTTCAGCTAATGCTTACTGACACGCCTCATTCTGGAGCAGTTGCAAATGGCAACGGCTTCTGGTGCAGTACTGGCTGCCGCTTTTTGCCCCACCGCCGGGCAAGAACAACATTTAAAAACATCCCTGAAGCCCTAATCCTTATGCGTCGGTGGTCTAACGGCATGACAGTGGCCTTCCAAGCCGCTTATCCGGGTTCGAATCCCGGCCGGCGCATAAGCTTTATAAATAAGGAAATATGCGTAGGAACTATGAGGCAAGAAACCATTGTTATTCAAAAAGTGGAATATGAAAAATTAAAGGAAAAGGCAAAGATAGCTGATGATGCACTTGTCCAGCTAAAGCTGGGGCTTGAGGACCTGCGTCATGGTAGGGTTGCAAAATTTGATTCAAAGTCTTCTTAAATAAGCAAGTAGCTCATTCATGTTTTCTTTTACAAAATCAATGATTTCTTGCTGCTCCTTTTTTGAAGCAAAAGATATAAGCAGGATTTTTTCCTGTGTGTCGTCAACCAAGTAATATAGTCTCTTGTTCAGATATTTTTTCTCACGGAACCAGCTAAAATGTAAAATTTTGCCTGTTGGATTTTCTTCTAGTCGCGCCCTTATTTTGTCAATCCACTGTTGTTCACTTCCATCTAAGGTCGAAAACAGTTTTTTGAAAGTGTCTGTCGCATAAACCGTATATCTATTCATTTGTTTTTCCCCTACCCCGTCACCCCCGGTGCCCCAACACTAAGCGAGCCCATTATGACTGTTGCTATCGCGTTGAACATGACTATGACGATGAGCGAGATGACGCAGTAGATTATTGTGCTGCTTACCATGTTGCTGCCTATGCTGTATTCCTCGCCAAGCCGGTCTGCTCCGTTTTCTATGCCGTTTGTCAGGATTGTGAGTATGTAGACTATCTCAACTACGTATATTCCCACTATTATCTGGAAGTAGTATGTTGGTATGCCTTCTCCGAAAAGCGTCATCAGCCCTTGGGTTTGTGCTCCTCCTACTCCTCCTGCTGTGGTTATGGATGCCAGGTTCTGGCTTAGTTTTCCAAGGATTGTTACTATCATTGATGTTATTCCTACCACTATTCCTGCTATTGCCGGGGCAAGTATGTGTGTCTGCTGCTTCATGTCTGAGATTATGTCTGCCATCAGGTCCTTGAGGCGTTCGTTTACTCTGTGTATCTGTTTTATGTATTCTGACACGTTGATTATTGCCTCTGACGCTATTAGCGGTCCTTTTCTGGAGCTTTCTATCAGCACTTTCATTGTGCTTTCTATGATTGTGGATGGGAAGTAGATTAGGGCGCCTTTTGTCGGGTCGAAAATCGCTTGTTGCAGCCCCATTCCCAGCCTTCTTATGTTCGTGCTTACCATTGCGAAGAAGTCTCCTGAGGTTGTGCCTTTTGTTTGTTCCGCAACTTTTCCGAATGCCATTTCAGCAGGCATTCCGTCTCCCAGCCTGTTGCCGAGCTGGAAGAGTGCTGATGAGAACTCGTCTTCAAGTTTTTTGGTTTTTTCCCTTATCTTTATGACTTTTGATGACTTTATCTTGTAGTATATGCCTATGCCGAGCCCTATTGCCAGCGGCACAAGGAGGCTTATGACTGCTGCTCCCAGTCCGTATGGCCCTATGAGCCCTTCTCCGGCTCTTTCCTTCTTGTAGTCAAGGAACTTTACTTGCAGCGACTCGTCAAAGTACGGCTCCAGCACCAGGGCTTCTTTGTGGATTGTAGCGCCAAGTATCATTGGTATGAGCCCTATGATGAGCAGCACAGCTGCAATTGTGATGGCTATTAGTGCAGGGCTTACTGTGGTTTCTGTCTTGCCGATCCTTATTATTACGTTTTTGTATTTTTTGAGCTCGGGGTTTTCCTCGCTGATGTCTGTTTCGCCGTATCCGGTTGGCCTTTTTGCCAGCACCATCTTTCCGGCATAATAAAGGATTAGGGGCATCGTTATGTTATACAGCAACGCTATGTACATTGCCAGGGTGTATGGCTTTACGTCGTTTGTCATGAAGCTGGCTATAAGCGGGAGTATGACCAGCCCCAGGACAGGGAGTATTATTCCCAGCATGTATAGCATTGTTATGGGCCCTTTGAGCTCGTGGGCGTATCTTAGCATCTTTTCGTATGTTTCCTCAAGCATTACGTTAAGCGCCTTGTCAACCATTCCTAATCTTCTGTCATCTGATGGCTCAAGCAGTGAGCCTTCTATCAGGTGGAATGCCTCTATGAATTCGCTGTTCCATTTCTGCCAGGTCTGCAGGTAGTTGTCGAGGCTTTCCCTTATTGTTCCGTAGCGCTCTGTTTCCACGTCCCACAGGACTTTTCTGAGGTCCAGGGATAGCGGCGCTGCGAGGTGGTCTGCTGCGAACTTTATCGCGAGTTCAAGGTTTGATGTGTGCCTCATGTAGGTTGCGACGTAGAAGATGCATTGGACCATCTGGTTTGATGCCTTCAGTCTCCAGCTGTTTGAGAAGAATTCTGGCAGCTTCATCAGCGCTGCCATGAGAACTCCGCCGAACATTACGGCGTATATTATGAAGAACATCGACTTGAAAAGCACATAGCCGGTTAGGCTTATTGATACTGTTGATATTATGAATGCCAGTACTGCAAGGCTGTATGTGCCTGCTGGCGTTGCTGCAAGGTGGCAAAGGCCAAGCTGCTCCTTGAGGTCTTCTGCCTTTTTCTTGTCCGGCGCTATCTTCAGTATTTTTTCGCTTGTGTTGCAGAGCCTTTCGTAAAGCGAGAGGTGTTTTGGCAGAAGCTCCTTTTTGAAGTTGATGTAGTTTGCCGTGTATGCATGTTTTTTCTCGTCTTTGGGCTTTTTTCCTGAGAACTCCTCTTCCAGCCGTGCGCGGTATTTTGCTATCAGCGCGTCTTCCTTTTTCACATCTTTTTCCGCCATTCAGTTCACTCAGGTTTTGGCTATGATGGCTTTATGCTTTGCTTCTTTATGCTTCTCTTCACCCATTCGTTCCAGTCAAAGAATATCTTTTTGCTGTCCATGTATCCAAGTTCTTCTCTTGTTTCGTCGCTTAGCCTGTGGAACTGGTCGTTTGATTGTATGACGAAGCCTGCTTCAAGCAGCTCTGGCATGTTTGTTTCTTCCGCATACCTTACAAGGGTTTCCTTGAGCTTTGCCCTGAGCATGATGTTGTCCCAGACTGCATCCCAGCTTCCTGCCCATTCCTTGACATTTGCTGCTATTGACTTCAGCACGTCGCTGTCTCCGTTGAGCAGGTCTGTTGTTGGCTCCAGTGAGTCTGACTGTGAGTCGTATTTCATCAGGTCTTTGAATCCTTTTTCCGCTATAGGGTCGTTTTCCCAGAACTTGCCTACTTCTGTTATCTGGGTTACTCTTCTCCACCTGTGCAGCCCGTCTGCGCTTCTTATGGGGTTTGCAACAACTATTATGTCTGTGGCTTTGAATGATGTTTTTGGCACGCCTAAGTCGTTGACTACCCGGTCAAACACTCCATATGGCGAGTCTCCGTGTATTGTGCCCGCGACAACATTTGCCAACGCCCCGATTCGCATTGCCTCGTAGAGTGCTTTGGCTTCTGTGTTGTGGAGCAGTATGCCTCCAAAGCCCCCTACAAAGTTTTGCGATGGCGCAACGCTTAAGTCATAAACAGGCTCTGGCTCATCAAGTAATATCTCCCTGATTTCTGTGACTTCGTCAAGGAAGAATTCGCCGTTGGCAAAAATTTTGAGCCGCGGAGATACTTCGCATTTAGGGTCATTTGCAACCTTTTGCAGGTAAGGTTTGCTGCAGCGGCCGAATCTTAGCAGGTGCCTGTACTTACGCGGGTATTTGGTCAGGTGTTCTTTGACGGCGCTTTTGTCAAAGTACGCTGTGTTTGCTTTTGAATGTGCCCATTTTCTCTTTAAGAGCTCTTTGCCTTTGAACCTGAAGCCTATGTTGTTCATGAATGATTCAACCATCTCTCTGGACTTGAATTCAACTGTCCACAGGGGGTTTCCTTTTTTCGGGAACTTTTTGTATATTCTGGCCACAATTCCGAATGGCAGAAGCAAATAAGCGAGGTCGTCTGCAAGCTTTTCTGAGGTTGTGTAGTACCTGATGGAGTTTCCGGATGATTTTGAAACCGTAATGCAGCCGTCACCTTCATACAGGGCGCTTAAGAATGCGGCAATTTTTTTCTTTGAGAGGCCGAACATCATGGGCGGGATGCGTTTCTCAGTGCATATTCTTCCGCATTGGAGCCGTTTTAGCAGTTCCACAAGGGCAACGCTGCTTATTCTGAGCTGGTAAGAAACGCCCGCTCCTCTTACCTCTCTCATTTTTGGGGTTATTTTGAACAGTCTTTCGCAAATTGAAGTCATCTCATGGAGAACTTTTGGGTCTGAGTTGGTGAGGATTGCAGAGCCCCCTTCATCACTTTCTGGGCTGTAATAGCCTTCAGAGACTAAGTAGCCGAGGAAGGTGCAGAAATCCTCATTTACCGGTATGACTGCGGGTATTTCGTTTCCTGTTCCTTTTGTGACTGCCAATCGGGATAATTGGTCTGAGTCAATAGGCATTTTTGCAGCTGACATAACTGTTTCAAAGGATGCTATGGGTATGTTTGTTTTTTGGTGTTTGCCTGTGCGCAGATACATGTAGATATCGTTGTTGGCAGGTACTTTGCAAAGCTCAGTTGCTGTTCTGTAGCCCAAAACAGAGATTGCCTGCTTGAGGGGAGCTTCAAATTTTTTAAGCCTTAAGCTTGGCAAAATTTTCATCAGGTCAAGGCTTTCAATATCATTATAACCGACAGGTATGTTTGTCGGGATCACTATTTGGCTTCCTGTTTTTAGGTCCTTGCATTCTATTGCGGCAAGCCTGAAGTCGCGCGTTGCCGTGAACAGGCTGTGGTCTTCTGTTACGATTATGCTTCTTCCTGTTCTTGTCTTGACTTCCAGAAGCTTTTTTCTTTCGGGGTGCTTTACAAATGCGGTTAGCGGCAAAAGCCTGGTTTTGAGGTTGAAGTCAAGTGTTGGCACTTTGCAGTCGTCAGGCTCAAGTTTTTCTGCATCCCTGATAGGAATTCTTTTTGTCAGGCCTTTTTCTATGATAAACACTTCTTGGTCGCCGCGGATAGAGCTCCTGACCTCGCCCACTATAAGCCCTGAATCCCCCATTCTCAGCGTCGTCCTTATTCCTTCGTCCGCAGGCACTTCTGTTGTGCCTCGTGTCATTGCGCTTGCAACTTTCATCTGCTGCACGTTGTAGCCGAGGTCTTTCAGGGCTGTTACTGGAAGCTCAAGCGTGTCTTCTATTGTTATGAGCCTGTATTTTCTCATTATTTCAGTCATTACTGCTCCAAGGAGCGATGTTTTTCCTGCGCTTCTTGTGCCTGCCACGAGCATTGTCCTTGCTCCGTCTATGAGGAAGCTGAGCAGCCCTGCTGAGAGCGGTGACATCATCTTGTTCTTTACGAAAAGGGCTAATGTCCATGGCTTGTCCCTGTGCCTCCTGAAAGCATACGCTAAGCCAGTCGGATTAAGCGGTGGGCTTATTACAGCTACTCTTGCCCTTGCGTATGGTATTGTCAGCTCTGTGTCGAGTATTGGGTTTGCCTCGTCCAGAGGCCTGCCTGAGAGCAGCCGTAGCTTTGACGCCCATGATTCACCTTCATTAGGGGTTGGTATAAGGTTGGTCAGGCAGTCGTCGTAGTCCTGGTGGACTACGAATATGGGTATGTTTCCCATTGGGCTGTTTATTGTTATGTCCTGAACTTTTTCGTCCTGCAGCAGCACCTCAACCATTCCGAAGCCTATTGTGTGCCTTACGAGGATTCTTGTGAGTTCCTGCACCTCTGAGTTTCTGAGCTTTATGCCCCTGAACCCTGCGAGTTCTTCTATCAGGTCTGAGCCTATGTTGGAGAACACCTGCCTCAGCCGGTCAGGGTCCACGAATTCTGTGCGCTGCGGCTTATGCTCCGACACTATTGCCCTTGCTGCGTCAAGCAGCTCGTATTTGTCTTCGGAGAGCTTGAACTCAGGCGGTGTCATGTGGTAGAGCATCTTTATTGTGTCAGGAACCTTGAATATTGCTATGTCTGTGTCCTTGACTGTGTAGCTGTCTATTTCTTCTCCTTCTGGCGGGAATGCTGCCATAAGCTTTGTGAACATGAAGTCTGGCTTGGTCATGGGGCTGAATATTTCACTGTATGCTGACCTGTCTCCTGGCTTGTAGCCGGCGAGGTGAGGCTTTGCCAGGGTTATGAGCCTTGTTGCGGCAAGCATCTTTCCGAGGCTTTCCAGCAGGTTTATGTACCTTTTCTGCTGTTCTTCGTCCTCCTTTGGCATTGCTTCCAGCCTTAGTGCTTCGCGCCTGTGCAGCCTTGTGAGCTCAACGTATGCTGCCAGAGGGTCTGCCTTCAGCGTGTTTCTTATGAGGTTCTGCAGTTCAGCATACCTTTTGTCTGCCTTTGCGTTTAGGCCTAATGTCCTGTATGCTGCGAAGCTGCTTTTGACGAGCTTTGCCTGCAGGGCTGCTATTTCGGCAAGTATCTTTGTCTGCTCGTAGTCGTATTCGTAGTCTCTTTTCTGGTAAAGCACTATCCTGCTTATTCCGGGGTTTTCAATGAGAAGGTCTATTGTTTTTGACATGACCAGGCTGTTGTCCTCTATTGACGGGAAGAAGCTGCACTTGTCGCAGTCTATTCTCAGCACGTTTTCTTCACCTTCCCTTATTGCGTCAGAACTGAAGCAGCCGTCTTTTTTCTCTTCCATTATTTCTCACCGCGTTTAAGCACCGAAACATTTATTTAGCACGTCACATATTTATACATATTTATATATGTTCCTATGGAATGATGAACAGGGCAAAATGCAGCAGTCTGTGCAGGGGTTTTCGGACAGGGAAAGTGTGCCTGAGTATGTGCGCGGCATAAGGGCGCTTGAGGAGCGCTACAGCAACATTGTCAGGCGGGTTCAGATTAATGAGCAGAGCGTTCTTTCTTCCAACAAGAAGTCGCATTCTGAGTTTGTTGCCATAAACTCCGAAATTGCGGACATGAAGAAGCAGCTGGATGCGCTTGGCGAGAAGATTGCCCTGATGGCGAGGGAATTTCAGACCCTTGCCAGGAAGGAGGATGTTGATGTTCTGAAGAAGTACCTTAACCTGTGGGAGCCAGTCAACTTTGTTACGCAGGCAGAGGTTGATCGCATAGTCAAACGCGTTCTTGACGAGCAGCGGGATGCGGAGCAGAAGCCGCAGTGAGCAAAGCAAAAGTTTTAAAAACAGCTCGTCTTTAAGGCATATTCTGCAATGGGACTTTTCGGAAAAGGAAAGGGGAAGAGCGAGCAGGCAGTTCAGCCTGAGCCTGCGCCTAGGCCTATGCCTGTTCCTTTGATGCCCGGTTCACAAGGCGTTCCTACAGAGGATGTGTTAAGGCTGAGGCAGCAGGGGCTTTCCAATTCTCAGATAGTTGAGTCCTTGCAGCGCTCTGGCTTTAAGACGCACCAGATTTTTGACGCGCTTAACCAGGCAGAGCTCGGCAGGTCAGGGGAGATGATTGAAGGTGCTCCTTTTTTTGACCAGCAACCGCTGCGGCAGCAGCCGCAGCAGTTTCAGGAGCCTCAGCTGGAGCAGCAGGACATTGGCTATGATTATGGCTCTGCGCCTTCAGCGCCAGGCTATGACGAGAAGGTTGAGGAGGTTGTTGAGGCGATTATTGAGGAGAAGTGGAACGAGCTTCTTAAGGACATCAACAGGATTGTTGAGTGGAAAAGCTCGATGGACGCTAATATGAAGGCCTTGGAGCAGCGGCAAGGCGATCTTAAGCAGAGCTTTGACAATCTGCAAAAAGCCCTTCTTGCCAAAATTGGGGAGTATGATTCCAACATCACAAGCGTTGGCTCTGAGCTCAAGGCACTTGAGAAGGTTTTCCAGAAGCTACTGCCTTCCTTTACTGAGAATGTTAATGAGCTTTCAAGGGTTGTGAAGGACATTAAGAAGAAATAATTTCAGGCAGCCCTCTGCGTCATCAGAGCTATTGTGAGCGCGGCTATGAAGAGCAGGAGTATCATTCCGAGTACTTTTGGGTTTGTGATTGTAAGGAGTACTGCCTGTCCGTGTCCTGCGCCTGCCGTGCCTCCTTCTGTTACTGTTGTTGTCGTCTGGTTTCCACTCTGCCTTGCCTGCAGCAGCTGCTGTCCGAAGGCGTTGCTCAGTCCTGCTGCGAGGATTATGAAGCCTATGATGAGTATCCACCATGCTGCTCCTGTCCTTCCTCCCAGTGCCCCGAGTATGTCGTTTCCTCCGATTCCCATGAAGTTGCTTATCAGGTAAACCATGAATATGAAGAAGATTATCACCATGAACCACGGTGCCATTGCAGCTACAGCGAGGGTTGCTGTGCTTGAAACAGATACCATGAGCGTGAATGCCAGTGCAACCATGGCATGCACTCCGCGGTTTTTGAATACGTTTGTTACTTCAAGGAATCCGTAAACTAACAAAAACGAAAGTAGCCAGCTGAAGATTGGCGAGAAGAACTTCAGCACTGAAAGGTCAAGTACAGTTGCCATGTTTTATGTTTTCTCTGCCTTGCGGCTTAGGGCGGTTTTACTGCTCCCCTGAAAGCGTCAAATATCTTGCCGAAAGGGCCGCTGACTTTTGTTTCGCCTTCATCAGCTGTTACAAACTTTATGACTATCGCAAATACTGCCAGCATGAGGAGCAATGCCTGCGTGTCAGGGTCGTTCAGGAAGCCCAGGAATGGCGGGAACTCGCCAAACCAGCCAGCTGCTGAGCCGAATATCCAAATCACGGATCCGAATGCGCCCATAGCCACCCATCCGGCAAGAGAGCTTCCTGCTATGTCCAGGTTCTTGCCGAAAATGCCTACTAGAAGTAGCACTGCCAGCACTGCAACTATGAGTATGGAAACATTGGGCAATGCTGTGTTTATTATAACTACGGGGTCCTGTCCTTCAGGAAACCTTCCCATGATGTGCGGGATTACCACCATGAGGGATATTATCAGGGCTACTGTTACATTGAAGTTTTTCTTTCCTTCGCCTATGATTTTGGTCTTGTTTAGGATGGCATAAAGCAGCGTGAACACGAGAAGAAAAGGAAGCAGCGAGTCAAGAACGCCCAGCTCGTCAAGAAATACAAACATATCATTGAAGCTTTGTACCATTAATCATCACCGCTTTTTTACTTCTATATATATTTATTTGTTTGGCTATTTGCTTGCCTGGCTCTCTGGCTTGTGCTCGGCAGTAATGAACCAGAGTATCGCTATAAGCACAAGCGCAAGGACTATTGATGCCACTGCATCGTTTGTTCCGAACTCCTGTACCCAGCCGAAGATTTGCTGCAGCCACGTATTTTCTCCTGTCTTTATGGCATCAAGGAATATGACCACTAATCCGATGAACATTATGAACATGAATGCTGTGCGCCATCCCTTTTCCAGGAAGAAGCCTTCTTTTGTTTCCTTGTGGAATGAGCCTGCTAGTAGTAAGAAGCAGAATGAGCCTATGAGCAGTATTATCATGTTTGATGATACCTTTGTGACTATCTCCACAAGCCTTGACGACGCAACTACAAAGAAGGCTATTGTGAAAGCCATCATGGAGTTGAGGTTTTTCCTTGTGTATTCCTCGCCGCCTACTTTCTCAACTCCGAACACCCTTGTTTTTTCAAGCAGCGCAAAGACAAGGGTGAAAACGAGAAGGAATGGAAGCAGCACTTCAAATATTCCTATCCTGTCAAAGAACTCAATCACGCCTGCAAAGTTGGAGTGGGGCATGGCTTCAAATTCAGCAACTCATTATTTAAATGTTTCGCTTTGCCTCCAGGCGGTTAAGAGGCTGTTTCAGCGAACAGCTTCTGGTAGTTTGAGTAAAGAATTTTTGAGCATTCTTCAGCAGTTATCTGCTTGATGCCTGCTATCGCCTTCACCGCTTCCGTAATCATAAAGGGCTCGCTTTTCCTGCCTTGGTGTGGGCTGAGGAACGGTGCGTCTGTTTCTGTAAGCAGGCGGCTGCTCGGCACAACTTCAACAAGCTTTTTGAAGTGGCTGCTTCTTAGTATGAGCGCGGGTATGGAGAAGTAAAGACCTGCGTCAGCAGCCCTTTTTATTGTTTTCATGTCCGCCATGCAGCAGTGCATCACTGCCTTTTTTGCAGAAGCGCTTATCAGCATCTCAACCGCTTCCTTTTCAGCTTTTCGTGAGTGAACAACAAGAGGCTTGTCCAGCTCTTTGGCAAGCCTTATCTGCCTGTCAAACGCCTCTTTCTGCTTTTCCCTGTCCTCTTTCTTCTCGCTCTTAAGATAGTCAAGTCCCACTTCCCCTATTGCAGCCACAGTCCTGCTATTGTTTTTTATAAAGTTAAGTTCAGAATCAATCTCCGCATCGCTCATCTTCAATGCATCAGTGGGGTATATGCCAAGCGCTGCCTTTATTATGCCGTTTATGCCTTGGCTTATGCTGTGGCTTTTGGCAAGCTTCAGTGCTGCCCTGTTGCTTTTCACGTCAACACCGGAAGTTATTATGGCCTTTACCCCTTTCTCTTTTGCCCTTTCCAGAACGCCTTCCAGCTCTTCGCTGCTGAACAGGTCAAGGTGCGCATGCACGTCTGCATATATCATGGTGATTTTATGACATTACTTGTTTATTATAGAGGACTTTGAATAACTACCATTTACTTCAAAATTCAAAGTCCTTCTTAGAGAGGTTTGATATTTTTAGTGGGTTATTCAAACCTCTCTATATCGTAAATTGCGGTGATTAGTTTACTATTTACATGCAATTTACGAGATTAGAATTGCGCACATATATAAAGTAATCCGCGCAATTCTCTATATTTTCTTATTTGCGCACATTTCAGCAGGTCCAAAAAAGTACTTGCAAAAAACAAATGTTTAAATACTCCGCCCATAACAGGCAATTCACACAAAATGCGCGGTTCAAAAAAAGGCAGGAAAGTCAAAAATGCAAAGTGGCGCGTGAAGCCTGTTTTCTACGTCTTGGCAATCGCTGCCATAGCGCTTATCGTGTTTGCTGTGCTTCTGATTCCATCTGCCCGTGAAATATTTTTTGTCTATATGTCGTTTTATGGCATAGGCATTGCAGGAATCCTCTCCGGAATCCTTATAACCTATTTTATTCTTAGGTTTTGGAAAAAGGGCGAGGGAAAAAATGTATGGCACTTCACCAGCTGGAAGTTCTGGGCATTGGCTATTGTTGGGCTGGCATTTTTATTTGCGTTATACGTGGGATCCAGAGGCGCTTCAAATTTATTCTTCACATTCCTTATGATTCTCCTAAATGCAGGAATGGGCTTAGAGTATTACAGCTCCAAGGTATTCCCGGCAAGTAAAGATTATGGCACCTTATTCTCGATTATCTGGTTTCTTTATTGGCCGTTCCTGTTTTCCATGATAGGTCTCATACTGTCTAAAAGGCTAAGCAGAAGAGTCGTTGTTTTCCTCAGCATATTCGTGCTTCTCATGCTGTTTTTAGGGTTTTCAGGATGCGCACAAGAAATTATAGAGTCTAGCAAGGGCCCGTGGTAGAGCGGTGGTTCTTCAATCACTCTCAACAGATTTTGCAGCAGCTGTTTTGCCAGCTTCACAGTAGCCTTTCTTTCAGCGCAGCATGTATTATTGGCAGGGCTATTGTTGCGTCGCAGAAAAGGTCAGCGTAGCTGGCGTCGTATTCTAGCTTTCCCCACGATATGCCTTCCCTTAGGGGAGCGCCTGAGCTTCCTCCTGGCTCTGGCCTGTCTGTGGTTATCTGGACAGCGTATGCTGCCTGCTTGCTGAACTGCATTGCCTGTTGTATAAAGTTCTTTGGCACTCCTCCGCCTATGTAGATGACTCCGCTTTTCTTTGCTGTCCACGCTATGTCCAGAATCTCTTTGAGGTCGTCAAACGCAGAAACCATCAGCTTGTTTTTCTGTATGAACCCCCACACCTGCAGGCCGATTCCTGAGTCTGAGATTGCCGGGCAGAACAAGGGCACTTTCTTTGCTGCGCATGCGCTTAGCAGCGACCTTGCATTTACGTTCTTTCCTATTTCCCAGAGGAAGTCCTTTATTGTCCATTCCTTGCCAACCATGGAGTTTAGTATGGGCTGCAGGAAGTCTTCCATTTTCGGGTAAACGTCGTTTGGCATGTAGCTGTCATACATCCTGTCCCATCCTTCCCTGTTGAGCTGTGCGTCGTCAGCATCAGCTTTGCCCTGATAATGGGAAAAGCCGAGAGCTTCTACAAGGTCATGTGTAAGCGTAGCTCCTGTTGTGACAATCACATCAGCCCATCCAAGCTCAACCATCTCAATGAGGATGTTCCTCATTCCGCCTGGTATCATTGCGCCTGCCTGTCCAAGGAAGACTTTGCATTCCTTGTCTTTTATCATTGCCTCGGCGATGTCAACAGCCCGTGCAAGGTTTCCTGCTCCCATGACGCCTGATGCAGCCATCTCCTTGACAAGCTCATTTACAGTCATGCCTTTTCTTGTGGCTACATGAGAAATCCTCTTTAGTGCGTGCTTGTCCATTTTCATCGCCCTGTCCTTATTCGGTTGTATAGTAACTGACAAAAGTTTTTGTACGTAAATGTCAGTTACTATGTTTGCCAGACACAACAAAATGCTTTGCATTTTGTGTGCATTTGAACTCTGTTCAAATTGCATAACAATTTGTATAATTATTTATGTCTGTCATTATACTCATCATAGCTGACTCTCTGCTTGGAGTTGATGAACACCTTGAAGACCGCTTCCATCAGCATGAACGCGGTTGCCGTTGTTCCGTGCTTCTTGAACCTTCTTGCAGACGTATGCACATGATTGAAGGGCTTTAGCTTCATCTTTCCGGTTTTCTTCAGCCTTTTTGCAAGTTCCACGTCAAAAGCCACGTATGGGTATCTTTCAGGGTCGTAGCCGCCTGCTTTCTCATACGCTTCTTTTTTCATCACCGTGTTGAATGATGGCGCGACGTGCTGCCCGAAAAGCCTTGCGAAGGAAAGGAATATTGTGTGTGACGGCCCGCTTATCGCGTTGTAAAAGGGGTTGTGGTCAAAAAATCTGGCTGGCCCGTATACCGCAACCAGTTTTCTGTTCCTGGAGAACTCCTTGTTGATTTCAAGCAGCCAGTTTTTCGGGTAATGGGTGTCTGCGTCGCAGAAAGCTATGTATTTTCCCTTTGCCGCCCTTGCCCCGGTCACAGCTGCATTCATGTAGCTGATTTTTTTCTCTGACAGAACCTTATCCGCATGCCTTCCTGCTATCTCGCCTGTTTTGTCTGTGCTGTTGTTGTCTACAACTATGATTTCATGGTCTTTGTAAGCCTGTGCCCGCATGGATTTCAGAGCTTCCTCTATCAGTTTCTCTTCATTATGTGCCAGAACTATAAGGCTGTATTCAGGCATTTGTTCCAGCCTTTTTTATTATGCTTCCTTCACCTTTGGCAGGGGAACTGGCGGAGGGAGGTTCACATCCCTGCTGAGCAGGAGCGCTTCTATGTTGCACCTTGTGAGTATTGTGTTCACAACCTCTGTCATTATCTCCTTCGGCACGTTCTTCCCCTTTTTCCAGCCCTTCAGTATATCTTCATTTGTCTTTGGCTCGCCTAAGTATAGGAGCTCTCCTGTGAACAGTATCTCGCCGATGTCCGGCTCGTATTTTGATGTGAACTCAAAGAGGAAAGTGATTCCTTTCTGCCTGTCCTTGCCAAGGGAGAATTCTGATTCCTCTACGTCCTTTATTGAGACGTTGTTGTTTATGTCAACCTTGCCGTCTACAGCCCTTTTTTTCTCCATGTGCAGCTTTTTGAAGTTCAGTCCGATAATCATCTTGCACTTCACGAATTATGGCGTGTTTTTAAAGTTATCGTAAATTCTTCTTCCGAAACCTTTATTTACCCCTAGGGAATCCTGCTGCGAATGGCTGAGAAGGAGCTTAAGCTGAAGGTTGCCGAGGCGGTTCAGGACGACGTCAACAAGGGTATTGTGAGGATTGACACTGCCTTTATGCACCAGATTGGCGTGAGGCCTGGTGACATTGTTGAGATTGAGGGCACAAGGAAGACTGTTGCCATTGCTGACAGGGCTTATCCGGGGGATATTGGTCTTAACATAATTAGGATGGATGGCATTATCAGGCGCAACTCCAAGACGAGCATTGGCGAGCTGGTTTCTGTGCAGAAGGCTGATGTGAAGGAGGCAAAGAAAATCACCATTGCGCCTGCGAGGAAGGGCATTATCATAAGGGCTTCTGCTGACCTGTTCAAGCAGGGGCTTCTTGGAAGGGTTCTTACAAAGGGTGATATTGTTGCTTTGGGCGGCGGCACAAGGCGCCGGACGACTATGAGCCACAGCCCGTTTGAGGACATCTTCAGGATGCTTGATGAGGATGTTTACGGCTTTGGCTTTGGTGACATAAAGTTTGTTGTTGTTGACACAATGCCGAAGCAGGCTGTGATTATAAGCGACCTGACCGAGGTCGTGTTCAATCCTGAGGCTGTTGAGGTTACTGAGGAAGCGGCTCTTGAAGTTACATATGAAGACATAGGCGGCTTGAGTGAGGAGATAAAGAAGATACGCGAAATGGTTGAGCTTCCTTTGAAGCATCCTGAGATTTTTGAGCGGCTCGGAATAGAGGCTCCGAAAGGAGTTCTCCTGCACGGCCCTCCTGGCACCGGCAAGACTCTGCTTGCAAAGGCGGTTGCCAATGAGACGAATGCGCACTTCATTCTGATTAATGGCCCGGAAATTATGAGTAAATATTATGGTCAGTCTGAGCAAAACTTAAGGAAGAAGTTTGAGGAGGCTGAGAAGAACGCTCCAAGCATAGTTTTCATAGATGAGATTGACGCAATTGCTTCCAAGCGTGAGGAAGTGCATGGCGAAGTGGAGAGAAGGGTTGTTGCTCAGATGCTTGCTCTTATGGATGGCTTGAAAAGCCGTGGCAAGGTTGTTGTGATTGCTGCCTCAAATGTTCCCAACCTTCTTGACCCTGCATTGAGAAGGCCTGGAAGGTTTGACCGCGAGATAGAGATTGGTGTTCCTTCCAAGGATGGCAGGCTTGACATTCTGAAGATTCACACGAGGAACATGCCTCTTTCAAAAAGCGTTAATCTGAAGGAAATCGCGGCAATAACGCATGGCTTTGTCGGCGCTGACATGGCTTCGCTGTGCAAGGAATCCGCTATGATTGTGCTTAGGCGCGTCCTTCCTGATTTGCGGCTTCAGGAGGAGGAGCCGATTCCCAAGGAGATGCTTGAGAAGCTCATGATTACGAGGAAGGACTTCAAGGAGGCGTTGAAGGTTGTGAGGCCTTCTGCAATGCGCGAAGTTCTTGTTGAGATTCCTAGTGTGAAGTGGGTTGACATTGGCGGATTGGAGGAAGTGAAGCAGGAGCTTATTGAGGCTGTTGAGTGGCCTATTAAGCACGCTGACGCTTTCAAGCGGCTTGGCGTCAGGCCTCCGAGGGGCATACTGCTTTATGGAGCGCCTGGAACTGGCAAGACGCTTCTTGCAAAAGCAGTTGCTACTGAGAGCGAGGCAAATTTTATACTGGTAAAGGGTCCTGAGTTGTTGTCAAAATGGTTCGGTGAGAGCGAGAAAGCTGTGAGGGAAGTGTTCAAGAAGGCAAGACAGACGTCTCCAACAGTCATTTTCTTTGATGAGGTTGACAGCATTGCTCCGAGGCGCGGCTTGTCTTCTGACAGCCATGCCACGGAAAGGGTTGTTAATCAGCTTCTTACTGAGATGGATGGGCTGGAGGACCTTTATGATGTTGTGATAATAGCAGCAACGAACAGGCCTGATATGATTGACACGGCGCTTCTGAGACCTGGTCGGTTTGACAGGCTCATCCTGACCAGTATTCCGAATGAGAAGGAAAGGCTTGAGGTATTCAAGGTTCATACAGGGGAAATGCCGCTTAAGGATGTTGATTTGGAGGCTCTTGCAAAGAAGACTGCTGGCTATGTTGGCGCTGACATTGAGGCTGTGTGCCGCGAGGCGGCAATTCTGGCGCTGAGGAAGAACATGGCTGCAAAGGTTGTTGGAGAAAAAAACTTTGATGATGCGCTGGGCAAGGTAAAAGCTTCGGTTACGAAGGAAATAGAGGATGCTTATGAAAACGTGAGGGAGCAGTTCAAGCAGACAAGGGCGAAACAATTAAAAGAGGAAAGGCCGTCTTATATGGGGTAAAAGAGGCAAAGGGGAAAAATGGGCATATTTGGTTTTTTCGCGCCGATGAAGGAGGAAGCTCTGCACAGGGCGCTTGCTGAGATACTTACAGATTATCACAAGGTTAAGGCGATACTTGAGAGGGAGAAGGCTCAGGCTGAGCACCTTAGGCACGTGCATATGAGGATGGACAGCATTCAGGCAGCCATAAGGCACGCAAATATTATTCCTGACAGGGCTCAGCGGCTTGCTGTGCTGTCCCAGTATGTTTCTGCAGAGAAGCCGATGCTCGCGCTGCATAAGCAGCTTGCAGCCCAGCTTGAGCAGAGCGCGAGGCAGGCAGAGAGGTACGAGAAAAAGGCTGCACATGCGGCAAGGCGGCTGAGGGCTGCGTAAAGCGATAGCAAAAACTTAATATATACAGCAGCTGATTCTCCACATATGGGTGCTGATCCAGGAGACCTTGTTGAGGTCAGGACAGGAAGCGAAACAGTCAGGGGCATACTTGTTCAAAGCCCTGATTCCGAGACCGTTGTGGTTAAGCTTGGCAGCGGCTACAACGTAGGGATAAAAAAGGGCAATGTCACAGGCATTCAGGCTATTCAGTCTTCAAAGGCGGAGAAGCCCGTGGCAAAGGCTGTGGCAAAGGCTTCATCCAAGGCAGTTGCAGATGGTTCTTCAAATGGTCTTCCTAAAATCTCCATCCTGCATACAGGCGGCACTATTGCTGCAAGGGTGGATTATAAGACTGGCGGCGTTACCGGGCTGTTCAGCGCAGATGAGATGCTTGCCCTGTTTCCTGAGCTTAAGGGCATTGCTGATATACGCTCAAGGAAGATAATGCAGCTGCAGTCAGAAATGGTGAGGTTTCCGCATTATAATGTCATGGCAAGGGAAATAGAGAAAGAAATAAGCAATGGCACTGATGGCATAATACTTACTCATGGCACAGACACGCTGCACTACAGTTCTGCGGCGCTTGCGTTTGCCCTTGAAAACCTTCCTGTCCCGGTTATCCTTGTTGGCGCCCAGCGTAGCTCTGACAGGGGCAGTACTGACGCTGCGCTCAACCTTATCTCCGCAGCTTACTTTATTGCAAACTCTGACTTTGCAGGAGTCGCAATCTGTATGCATGAAAGCATCAGTGACACAAGTTGCCTTATTCTGCCTGCGACAAAGACAAGGAAGATGCACACGAGCAGGCGTGATGCTTTCAGGCCTATAAACGCGAAGGCAATAGCAAGGGTTAATTATGAGGATGGAAAGATTGATTTTCTCGTAAAGGATTACGGCAAAAGGGAAAAAGGCAAAAGGGAAAATAAAAGCGCAGAGGCAAAGCTGCAGCTTAAGCTTTTCAATGAAAAACTGAAGGTTGCAATAATCAAAACCCACACCAACATGTATGCTGGGCAGTTTGCTTCTTACAGGGGTTATGACGGGCTTGTGCTTGAGGGAACAGGTCTTGGGCATATTCCTAATGAGCAGATTGATGATTTTACTGCTGAGAACAGGAAGATACAGGAAGCTGTGGAGGAGCTGATAAAAAGCGGGACTGTTGTTGTGATGTCTCCGCAGACAATTTATGGAAGGATTCAGATGAAGGTTTACACCCCCCAGCGCGAGCTCATGGATGTTGGCGTTCTTGGCCATTTGAGCGACATGACGCCTGAAACCGCTTTCATCAAGCTTGCATGGCTTCTAAGCAACTACAGCAAAGAGGAGTCAAGGCAGCTGATAACGAAAAATTTAAGAGGCGAGCTCGCGGATAGGACAGAAGAAGAGGCTTTCCTTATATAACAAGAGTCACATAATCTGGATTTACCAAGATGGCTAACAAAAAAGTGGTGAATAGAACAGTGCGAAAGGCTTCTGCAAAGGTTGCAGTTGCAAAGGCTGTAAGAAATCGATTAGTCAGTCCTGCTGTAAGGAAGAAGAGTAAACAGAGGGACTCCACAATAAGTGAGAAGCTTGACGAGGTTCTTTCAGGCCAGAAGAAGCTGCTTGAGGAAGAGGTGAGGCTTGCGAAGGAGGAGCTTGGCGGCGAGAAGAAGGAGGAACAGCTTGAAGAGAGGGAGGAGAAGCTTGAGCAGCTTGGGGAAAAGGAGCTGTCTGAGATAGAGAAGCTTGAGAAAATAGAGAAGGAAGTCCAGGCGCAGGTAAGGCAGCACCCGCTTACAAAAGTCACTCTCAAAGACATTTACAGGGGCAGCTTGGGAGCGTTCATAGGAATCGTGCTTCACTACACCGTATTTTACGGCGTGAAGATTGCCGAGAACATAACTGTTAACAGGGCAACGATAATATATTTTCTGTCGTTCGTTGTAGGCCTGGTTTTTCTCTACGTTACCGGATTCAGAAAGGTTAAGGACTCCAGCGCGATTAAGTTTCTTCCTGTCCGAGTGGTTGTTCTTTACACGGTTTCAATACTGATATCAATAGGTGTGCTTTACCTGTTGTTTCCAACCTTTGGCAGGTCTTTTGAGGAGGCATACAAGCAGATAGCAACAGTCAGCTTAATAGCGGTTATAGGCGCATGCACTGCTGACATTCTGGGGAAGGATTAGGATGGGAGATGACGGTACCATACTGCAGTTTTTGGACCGTGAAGTGCACAGGGAGAGTGCTGCTGAGGAGGAAGAAGTAAGGATTGAGGCAAGGAAGCTTCACATAATACGGGAATCCTTGGGAGCGCTCCTGGAACAAATAAAGACGCTGGCGGTTAACAGGACCCCTTTGGGAAACGCAAAGGATACGGCCATAAGGATAATCACAGCCATTATCAGCACTATAAGCAATAAGCAGAGGAAGGATTTTGAAATGCTGAAGAACAGGCAAAGGGCTGTTTACGAAGCAGCGCTTAAGGTTCCCGATTTGGCTCATGAGGTGGCAATAGCGCATAAGGCTGTGCAGGAATTAAGCATGATTATCAGCGTTCTTAGTGACCAGGCTGTTCTGCTGAGTGGGCTTAAGGACGCCATAGGAAGGCAGGATGTTGATGACATCTCTCCTCTCTGGACAAAACTTGAAGATATAACATCAAGGGAAGCTGGTTTGCTTCAGCAGTTCAGGATTGATGAGGAAATGATAAGGAGGCACGTGGAGGCGCTTGCAAGGGCAGTGAGCAGGCATGTGCAAAATCCTGAATCCAAAGCAAAGATAATAAGCATTGCCGAGTTGAAAAGGCAGAAAGAGGCTCGTGAGGAATAGCAAAGAGCAGCTTAGATAAATAGAGGTTTGGGAGACGAAGGCAGGTCTATTTGACGGCTCCGGCTGGAGCAGTTAGAGCAACTTCTTCTTTCAGAACAGGGAACGAGTAAGCGCTTCTTTTTTCTCCGGCAACTTCGCTTTTAGGGAATGAAAAAGGCTCTATTTCGCCAGGTCTGCCTCCGCTTTCAATCAGCCTGCGGAGATGGTCAACAACTCTTGCCAGGTCTGAGCCGCTTGAAATTATGCTTCCGCCAGTTCTTTGGTGCATTATAACAAACGCAACCTCAGGGTTTGCAGCGAGTTTCTGTGCTGCAGCAACCTCAAAATCAGCTACAGGTCTGTTATATGCGGCAAGGGCATAGCCAACCTTTCCGTCAAGCGTCAGTGCAGGGCTGAACTCGTCATTTCCTTGAACAACCCTGTATCTCACTTTGGGGTCGCCATCTGTAACAAATTCCAGTGGCACAACCTTTACGCGTATGTCAACCTCGCCAACATGACCAAGGTCTGTATCTCCTGCACTTACCGTAACCTTGTAAATCCCTCCCTGAAATGAAAATGGCGTCCAATGCACAGTGTTTGTTGCATAATCAAAGCCTGAATATGGAGGCAGCCCTGTAATTTTCACCTTTGCGCTGCCGCAAAGCATGCCTTCAAGCGCTATCTTTAGCTTGAGATTCTGCCCTTCGCTAATAACGATTGGCCCTTCGGGCAGTATAACCCTGGGCATAAGCCCGGCGGCGTTGTGCGTTACAAAGCTATTCCCTATCTGGAGCAGCCCAGCTTCCACGCCATTAAGTTTCAAAAGGTCGTATGCGAGCACACTGGCAGGAGGTGTTGTTTCATCCGCTATGGCATTTGCTATGCCGAAGGCGGTGTCTCCTGGCCTGATAATCCATGTCCTGCGCTGCTCAGGCTCAACACACATGCCGTTAGGGGTTTCTATGGTGAGAGGAGAAGGTCTCGGCTGTGGTGATGGCGATTGTGTGACTGCCGCTTGCGTAATTGCTGCAGGCAGCGGCGTTTGTAATACGGCATAAAGAATGCCAGCTGCGCCAAGAGTAACTACCGCGGAACTTAGAAGTATATTCCTGCCACGCCCCATGTATGTGAAGAAGCCCGGTTTATTTATATTTTTTATGCGAAATACCTCTTCTGAATAGTATTTCCAAAACTACAGTAACTATTGCGGTTTGGCTTTGACGTGGAGTTCAACTATTCCTTTAACTCTTAGGACTGATGGAACCGTGCCTCTGTATGCCTCTGGGGATTGTATTCCGTAAGTTGTGATGTCATCATCACCTGCTCTGAATAGAAGCCGGTGGATTCCAGCGTCGTAAGGCTCTGGGACAAATCTAAATGTTTGTGTGCCGGGGTTAAAATCACCAACAGGATGCCCTATTGAATACCCTGATAGCTCTAAATGTGCGCTGTCGCAAAGCAAGCCCTGCAGCCCCAGCCTCATGGCGAAGGGCTGCCCCTGCTCCAGAACTATTGGCTGCTTTGGAAGCATTATCTCTGGCTTTTGCCAGCCATTGGCTATTAGCAGATTCTGCCCAACAGGCAGGGCGTATTCATCAGCGTCGTTCAGCTCCAGTATTTTGTATGCCTTGTCAATCCAGTCTTCCACTCCATTCAGGGTGGCAAGAGCTATATCCCCTGGTGTTTCGCCCTCGCTTATTGTCCATGTGGCTCGGTATTCCCTCTCAACGCATGTGCCGTCAGCTATTTCAATAACTACTGGAGATGGTGTTGCCGGGGCTGGTTGCATAGCTGCTGCTGGCTTCTGCGGAGTTTGGAAAATAGGGATAAGTTGCAATTGGTCGCCTGCAGAAATACCGGCTGCAATAGCTGCAGTGGCTATTATTGCAAGGCCTGCTGCATATAAAATCCTCATATATTGCTGCGAAGAATGGCTCTTTTATATTTTTTATCCAAACCTTTAAATAAATGGCTTTCACATCTTTTTTGCATGCAGCTTGACTACAAAACACTGGGTGTGAAGATTGGGCTGGAAATCCACCAGCAGATTGACAGCCATAAGCTTTTCTGTAGCTGCCCTTCATCAGTAAGGGATGATGAGCCTGATGTTATTGTGACAAGGAAATTAAGGGCTTCTGCCGGCGAGACTGGCAAGATAGACGTTGCTGCCGAGTATGAGATGCGTAAGGACAGGCATTTTGTGTATCAGGCATACAACAGCTCAACTTGCGCTGTTGAGCTTGACGAGGAGCCTATTCATAGCCTTAATTCGGATGCGCTGCAGGTTGTTTTGCAGGCTGCAAAGGTTATGGGCGCAAATGTCGTTGGCAGCATACAGGTTATGCGGAAAACAGTTGTTGACGGCAGCAATACCGCCGGCTTCCAGCGGACTGCGCTGGTTGCAATGAACGGGCATATAGAAACAGGCGGTGGAAAAATCTCTGTCCCTACTATCTGCATTGAGGAGGAGTCTGCAAAGATTGTTGACGCGTCTTCCGAATTTGTTGTCTATAACCTGTCGCGGCTTGGAATTCCCCTGATAGAAATCGCAACAGGCCCTGAAATAAGAAGCCCTGAAGAAGTAAAAGAGGTTGCCGAGCATATTGGCATGATTCTCAGGAGCACAGGAAAAGTTAAGCGCGGCTTGGGCACAATAAGGCAGGACCTTAACGTTTCCATAGAGGGCGGTGCAAGGATAGAGATAAAGGGCGCGCAGGAGCTGAAGCTGCTTCAAAAGCTTGCTGAGGTCGAGATTATAAGGCAGAAAAACCTGGTAGAGGTTGCGTTCGAGTTGAAGAAAAGGAAGGCAGAGGTTTTCGGGCAGATAGTTGACATAACCGCTTTGCTGAAAGACAGCAGCTCCGAGATAATAAAGGAAGCCATAGGCGCGGGCAGCGCTATACTTGCCATGAGGCTTAAGGGCTTCTCCGGGCTTATAAGGAAGGAGCTTTTTCCTGACACGCGGCTTGGTAAGGAGTTTTCCGCTTATGCGCGCATAGCAGCAGGTGTTGGCGGCGCCATTCATTCTGATGAGTTGCCAAAGCATGGCATAACTGAAATGGAAGTGGAGGAAATAAGGGAAAAGCTTGGTTGCAGGGATGAGGATGCCTTTATCTTCGTCGCTGCGGAAAGGGAGAAAGCAGAGTCTGCGATTCAGGCAATTACTGGCAGGGCTGCCACGGCGATTGCTGGTGTTCCAAGTGAAGTGAGGAAAGCAAACCCCGACGGCACAACCTCTTTTTTGAGGCCTATGCCCGGCTCTGCGAGGATGTACCCTGAGACGGACATAACTGCTGTTGTGCCTGACATGAGCGGCGTAGAGCTTCCTGAGCTGATAACTGACAAGGCAGCCAAGTATGAGACGCTTGGGCTGGGAAAGAATATTGCAAGGCAGATGTCAAGGTCAGAGGAAGCTGACCTTTTTGACACACTTGTTCAGCGCTTCAAAAGCATAGAGCCATTATTCATAGCAGAAACCATGCTGACAACTGCGAAGGAAATAAGGACAAGATACAGGCTTGATGTTGAAATATCTGATGATGACTTTGAGGTGGTTCTTGGCAGCCTTGGCAGCGGCAGAATCAGCAGGGACGCTGTTTTTGAGGTATTTGTTGAGAAGGCAAGGGGAAAAAGCTTGAAGGAAGCAATGGAAAAGTACGGGCATCTTTCCGACAAAGAGCTTGAAGCTGAAGTTAAAGCTATAATCGCCGAAAACAAGGACCTTCCGTTGCAGCCCCTCTTGGGAAAGGCGATGGGAAAGCTCAGGGGCAGGGCTGAGGGAAAGAAGATTGTTGAATTGGTCAAGCTGCTGGGCGGCAGGCAATAGAAAGCAATAAACTATTTAAAGCCGTGTTTTACCTCTTTCTTTGTGCCTCCGTAGCATAGTAGCTAATGCGCCAGACTTGTAGCTTTGCAAGTCATCTGGAGACCAGGGGTGCAACTCCCCTCGGAGGCTTTTTTATAACCGGGTGGACAAACTCCGTCCTTTTGCCATTTTTCAGTCTTATCAAGGTTTTTCTGATGTGAAGAACCAATTAAATTAACCCATTTTTCAAAATTTTTCTTGCCGTTTAAGTATATGTTATGCATTAGAATCGGACCGAATCTTTTATCAGTTTTACTTTCGTTGTAAAGGACACAATAAACAAATCCGATTTCTCTATATATTTGTTCTAAATCGTTAATTAATATCTTGCTTCTAAAGCAGCCCCTTATTACAGGATAATTATGCCCTTTATTGGTCCTGTTCTTGAAACAAAATGAATAATCAGTGTCAGCCAGTCCTCTTAAGAATTTACATTTAGTAATTAAGCCGGATTCTTTAATTATTTCCGGAATTCCGACAATATCAGTTTTCTTTCTTGAAGGTATGCTGCAAATTTTATTCAGGAATTCTAGTATTCCCTTGGATTGGTATCTTAAAGTTGCTTCTTTTGAAAGGGAGTTTTCCAAATATTTGAATCTCGCCCCAAAAAGCTCCTCGAAAAGATATTGAATGTGGTCTAAATGTTCTTTCTCAGTTTTGTTTCCAGAAATGTTTATTTCTCTTCTTATAAACCTCCTTTTTTTGTCAGGGTTATACCCTAAATGTCCATCCCCTACCATCACTCCTAAAAACTCTGCCAAGTTCTCATCAAGCTGTTTTGGTATTCTTACCCCTCGCTTAATGTCACTCTTGCTCATTTCAATACTTGATAAGTCAAATTCCATTTTGATGCCTCCTGGCGTAGAATGAGTTTATAAGCTATAGACTGGCGCCTGTCCAGTGTCCAGTGCTTTTTCCGAAAAAACCGGAAATCTTCCGCTTATATTTTTGTGCAACTCTCCCCGGAGGCTTTGATTTTCTTGCAGCTGGAAGAAGCTGAATGAAAAGGAGGCGAAACAAGAAAAGCAAAACCGACGTTGGAGGCTTTACCTTCTTGCTCTGGTGCCTGTGAATGTTTGCACTGCAAGTTCGTGCATAATTTGCTTGTAAGTGATTGTGCGGTTATTATATTCGGTGGCAGTTGCCAATACTCTTGGAACAACCGTTTCAGCATATGCTTTAAATATTCTTTCCTGCTCTGGTGTGAACGCCTGCGCTTTGCCTGTTCTTGTATAATTCACAATGGTATTATCTGTATGATTGGAAGATGCTGGATGTGACGATAAGGCCCAGTACCCGCCAGCATACCCTCCAAACCATAGAAGTCTTGCTCTGGCATGGTGCGCTTCTCCGGTTTCTTGGCAAATAACAGGTATTGTCTGCACAAATCTTTGGATTGCTACTAAGAACTGTTTTTCGTACCTCTCATTAAATAGATCAACTGCCTTTGCAGGGTTTTGCGCTAATAAACTGAGAACAAAGCTGCGGAGAGATTTTGTGTCTATTATAGAGCCTTCGTATCCATGTCTCTCGAATACGCGGAAGTCTATTTCTGCACTAGTATAGAATTCGGCATATTCATCTATGTTATCCATGTTTATAACGTGGACCCCGTTGCCTTGTATGCCTTCCAAAACTTTTCCCACGAGCTCTCCGTGCCGTCGTAGCAGTTCCCTGATTTTATTCGCTGAATAAACCGTGTCAAACAGCCATGTACGTGGCATGTTGAGTCCTTTTACGTTTCTGAGAAGGTGGTATTGGAGAATTTTGTTGCAGGTCATAAGCTCAAGGGATGGAGTATTGATCATTCTCTCATCCAAACCGGAACCCTGCACATAGCTTCCTATGCCCAATATGGCATCAAAAGAGCTGAGGGGCTGGCCAAGTAGTTCTTGGTAAGCGTCTGGTGTTGTTTGGTGGCCTATTGGCGGTCCCCATGTCACTCTTGCCCCATAGCTTAAAAGCCTTTGAATTCGGTCTTCGCTGTCATAGAACTCTTGGAACAAAGGGCTGATTAAAACCTGCCCGCCCCTCACGTGTTCGCCAAGAGTTTCTACAAGCTGCATTCCTTTGTCTTCTGTTGGTTCCAGCGTTTGCAGCCCTTGGTAGCCGCTGTATTGACCGTTTATTTCAACAGTGACAAGTCTCCCTGTGCCTCTTTCTATAAGCACGTCCAGTCCTAGTTTCTGCGGCAGCATTTTAGCTATGGTTTTGTGAATGAATCGGCATTTATAAAAACTACGATTTTTACTACTGACCAGTATTAGTCTTTCCTCCCCGGAGGCTCTGTTTTTTGCCCAGTGGGGATTGCTTTTGAGGCTTAGTAGAAAACTCCAATTCTCCAGCCATGGCGCAAATAAACGCTTGCGTTTATTGCGCAATAAATGCTTTGCATTTATTTGCGCCCTTGCTAAGAACAAGGGTTTATTTCTCTCCCCACGGTTAGCGAAGGGGAAAGAAAAACAAGTTCAGTGTAACTGAGCCTAATCTGGCTCTTCGATAGCAAACCTCCCTGAGGTTTTCAATGCAGCCCGCCATTGCAAGCGCAGGCATCACCCAAACCCAAGGTCTACCGGCTTGCCTTTGCTCAGCGCTTCAGTGATGTCGTGGGCGTCAATAATGATGCCAAGCACGATGCCTGCCATTATTATGGGCTTTGGCGCGCCTATAAGAGCAAGCCCCATCCAGAGCAGCAGAGTGATTGAGACAAGCCTTATTGAGTCGTCTATTGCGAACAGCAATTTGAAAAGCCCTGTGCCTCTCCTTAAGATAAGTCCTGTCAGTCCAATGACCATTTTCATCACCCCAGTTGTTTGATAGTTTATGCGAATTGTCAGTATAAAAGCTTTTATATTACTTGCAATTATTTCTTCCAATGGCGTATGCGGCCCTTTACCTTGTCTCGCTGATTGTCGCTTTGTTCGTTCTTCAGCAGCTTGACCCCTCAATTACAGGGGGCTTCGCGCTTGTTTCTTCTGATGTAGCCTCGCGTCCTTGGACTCTTGTGACTTCCATCTTCATGCATTCAGGGCTTCTTCACCTGCTTTACAATGGTGTTGGGCTTTTCCTTTTTGGCTTGCTTCTGGAGAAAAAGGTCGGCATGAAAAAGTTCCTTCTTGTGTTTTTTGCATCAGGCATCTTTGCCAGCGTTGCTGCAGCGCTCTTTTATCCTTCTTCCCTGGGAGCTTCTGGGGCTGTTTTCGGCGTCATCGGCGCTTTGTCTGTCCTGACGCCCCTGACTGTTGTCTGGGTTTACTACCTGCCCATGCCTTTGTTTGTTGCCGCTGCTGTTTGGGCTGTGGGCGACTTGTTCGGCTTCATTATGCCAAGCAATGTCGCAAATGCCGCTCACCTTGCAGGTCTTTTTGCAGGCGTGCTGCTTGGCTTTTTTCTGCGCGGCAGGAAGCCGTTGTTTTCAAAGCGCAAAAAGCATAAGGAGCATGTTTCCAGGGGTGAGCTGGAGAAGTGGGAAGATGAGTATATGCTCAAAAAGCATTGATGAATAAAATTTATAAATAGGGGGCTATTATTCAGTAGTAAATGGTGCATAAACAGCTTGTAGCTTTGGTTCCAGTAGCTGTCAGTGCCGGGTTATTTCTTCATGGGGGATATGAGGCTTTAAGGCCCACAACTGTTGCAACACATGAAGTGCCGATGGTTAGGCAATACGCAAGCTTTGAAAGTGTTGAAAGGGGCGGAACTTATAGTAGAGTGACAGGAAATTACAGTGCAGCATCTAGCATATCCGGGGCCATATATTCTTTAGGCGCCTTTTTATTGGACATGGATCTCACAAGGGAACCGAATCCGCGCACTAATCTTGTGCGCACAGGACTTGGAAGCCCTTCCGGCTATATAAGCGGCGCTTTGGGCAACTTAGATGTGGCTGTGAATATTTTGGGCAGGGAGTATTTCAATGCACAGCCCGTAGTTCATGCGAGACCTGCCAGACTTATGCTCAGACAAGACAGAACTGGATTGGAGCGAGTTGTAGCAAATGATGAAGAAGCGCTTATTTCTTATAGAGCATCACTTGGCACTAATGTTAGTGCTCTTCAAAGACTCAGGGAAGAGTTGATTGCTGTTACTAGCCAATATGCGCCCGGCATATTGCAGCCATCCAGTTGGGGCGGCTTTGAATCCGTGAATAGTGAAGACGCAGGAAAACTGAAACGCGCTTATATCAGCATTCAAAGGCGCATTAGGGATGTTTATGACAGCTTGGAAGGTTTTTTCCCAATGGAATTTCAGGAAAGTGAAAGGAAGTTTGAAATAGACGCGCCTAACAGGGCATTAGGCGCAGGGGAAACACTTGTGGCAGCACTGCTTGCTTTTGCCGTTTTTAAAACCGGCACATTACACCCGCCAATGCGGCTTGCTAAAAAAGCCTGATTTGAAGCAAGATTTATTAATTTGGGGAAGTTGCCTGGCTTGCATGGGGAGGAATAAGGATTTCTGGAAGGCTGCCTTTTGGCTGAAGCAGAATTACAGGTGGATTATTTTTGCTTCCATGGTTTTTGTCGCTTCCTATCTCGTCTTTGGCTACAGGCTCAAGCTCGCGATTATCCTGTTTGCCTTGATTGCTGTTGCCGCGCTTTCAACCTTTTATTACAATTATTTCCACGGCCCTGTGAATTTTGAGCTCATAAAGCTTGCCACGGTTCTTGCATCTGTTTCACACGGCATATTTATAGGCGTGGCTGTCGGCATTGTTGCAACAATTCTCAGCAGGCTGTGGAGCGGCAGGTTTGACCACCGGACCTTGATTTCCATTCTCGGCATTGTTGCAGTCGCTGCTTCCGCCGCAGTGTTCGGCAGCAATGACATAAGGGCTTTGGGTGTTGCGCTTGTTATTTTATACCACTTGCTCACTGCCCCGATAAGCATCGCCACAGGCGACAGCCCAAGCTTTACGTTCACTTATGCCCTTACTAACATTGCCTTCAACGCCGCTGTCTTTTACTGGCTTGCGCCTTTGCTGCTTGCTTTGATGCGGCTGTAGGTTTTTGGACAAACTATTTAAATCAGCCCGTTATCCTCTTTTCTTATGGGAGAGGAAACTGCGAAGAAATATGAGCCGCTGCGTGCCAAATATAAGCTTCCTGGCTTTGCAGAGCTTGACAGGGAGTTTGAAGTGGCTGATATAGAGGATAACGGCAATGTTTTGCGCGCTGTCAGGAAGAAGGTTTATGAGAAGATAGCTGATTCATGCGCCATTCTTGAGGAAGTGCTGCAGCCCGACACAAACGTGTCAAATCTTTACGAAAGCAGGTTTTTTGATGACAGGGAGAAGAAGGATGTCTTTGACCTTTACAGGCGTCTTATGTCTGTTAAGAGGCGCTCTGAGGCTCTCGGCGTAATGAATGATGATGGCAGCGATGCGGCTTTTATCTCCGAGACGCTTGTTTTCTGGCAGAAGGAGAAGCGGCAGCTTGTAGCTCTTATAAGCAAGCTTCAGGAGTCCTGGGGCAAGGATGCTGAGGAAGAGGACAGGCTTGTTTATTTTGGGTAGGTTAGAATTCCGTTCAAAATGTAACAAAATCAACGGAATTCTCTATATATTCTGCTTCTATGATCAATTAATGTGATTTCTATTCTCATAGTTTTATCATTTATATCGGCTATTGCGCGGTAGTCACCTATCCGGAGCTTATAGTCTTTTCTGCCTGTAAGGCGCGTAAAGAAATGATGCGGGTTTTCTTTTGCAGACATTATTTTATCCCATATTCTTTTGGCCGTTTTCTTCTCTGCTTTTTCCAAGAAGCCTATCGCTTCACCGTCAAACGATATTTTGTACATCTAAAAACCAAGCCTCTTTTTTGCTTCTTGTTCTGTTACGAAGTGGCCAGCCTTCATCCTTTTTCTCGCCCTTTCTATTGCATCTATGACCTCCGCGCTTAGCTCTGGCTGTGTTTGTGCCTTTTTTGTTATGTAAATCACTTTTCTGATTATTTCATCGTAGCTCTCATTTCTGTATTCCCTGAACCCGTCCAGCTGGTGTTTTGTGTCACCGTGAACCTTTATTGTTGTGGCTTCCATTGCTTCTCACCGTTTATATAGGTATACCTAAGTATATTTAAAGCTTTTGTCCCTCACTCAAGCAGATGCCTTATCAGCACAGTTGCATAGCTTCCTTTTGGCAGCTCAAAGTTGAGCACAGCTTTCTTTTTTCCCTTATTGAGTTCGTCTTCATCCAGCGAGTATGCGAACCCTTTGGCTTCTGCAAGCAGGTTTCTTTCCCCGCCTTCGCAGCTTAGCTCAGGGATGCTTCTGATTACAAAGCTCCTCAGCGTTATTCCGTCATCTTTCAGCTGCTTTTCAATATGCTCCCTTATTGCGGCTTCGCAGTTTTCAAGCTCTGTTGTAAATCCTATGATTGGCAGCAGTTCGCTGCCCGCGGCTTCTGATGCTCCTGCCATTTCAGGAAAGTGTTCCAGGTAACTGGCTGCTGTTTTGTTGAAAACAAGCGCCTGGTATGCGTGTATGTATAGCAGCGCAAGCTTTTTCGGAATTGTTCTTATGGCTCCGACGTAGTCGTTTCTGTGCTCTGCAAGGTATGAAGTGACTTCTTTGTTTCCTCTTTCAGCTATGAGCTCTGCTGCCTGCCTGAAATCCCCTTTCAGAATGGCTTTTCCAACAACGTGGTTGTTTATGCTGAACCTTTGTTCTCCGAAGTAGTTTGGGAAAAGGTGGCTGTTTTCCTTTAGCTGTGCAGCTCGGTTTTGAAGCTTCTGCGCTTCTTCTTCCTCAAGATTCCTTACTGTTATGCTGAAACTGTTTCCTTCAAGGCTGCCGAGTGTTACAGGGATGCTGCCTTCGCCTATAAGCTTCATGGAGATGCCGTGCAGTGCTTCTGTTTCTGCTGCTTCTGCTTTTTCCCGGCTGATATTTTTGACTGACACAAGCTGCATCGTTATGGCATTCCTGTCCTTAAGCCCTGCATACCCAATCCATTTTGCCGGAATTCTTAGTTTTCTGGAAACCAGCTTTAATGCGTGGTGTGTGCTTTGCCCCTCTTTGCTCATCAGGAAGTACTTGTACTTGCTGCTTTTGCCTCCGCTTTTGCCTTCATCTTCAGTCACTCTGGGCAGGCTGAATACTTCTTCCACAATGAAGTCCTGAAGCTGCTGCTTTATTTGGTACATTAAATGCAGGGAATCAAAAGCTTTATTTAATGCTATTCGTTGCCCTTGCTCATGTCTTCAGGCAGGGTTCGGGTGTGGAAGGAAAAACTGAGGCCTTATTATTTCCGCATGCTTGCAGCCGCGCTCATAGTTCTTTCTGTCATGTTCCTTTTTGGCAGGAGCTTTCAGTTCGTTCTTGTTGTTTCAGGGCTTATAGCAGCAGCTTCTTTATCAACCTTTTACCAGAATTTCTTTAAGAGCCCTGTTAACTTTGAGCTGATAAAGTTTTCAACAGTTCTTGCCTCTGCAGGCTACGGCGTGGTAACAGGGCTTGCAGTTGGCATAATCTCTACCATTGCCAGCAAGATAATCTCTGAGAAGCTTGACCAGACTTCCTTTCCTTCTCTTATAGGCATTGTTGTGGTTGCGGTTGCCGCTTCCATGTTCAGTTCGGTTGGCATTGATAACATAGTGTGGCTCGGCATGGCTATGGTTGTCATTTACCATGCAATAACCGCTCCGATACAGATGGCTCTTGGCGGAACATTTGCCTATGGCATTGTTTATGTTGGCTCAAACCTGGCATTTAACTTTATTATCTTCAGCAGGCTGGCTCCATTGGTTTTTGGAGCTATGGCTTAGCAGCAATCTTTTTAAATAAGCCCCCAGAACTTAATCCTTGTGCGCCTGTAGCCTAATCTGGATAAGGAGTTAGTTTCTCCAGTAAGGGCGACAGCCTCCTAAGCTGTAGGTTCGGGGTTCGAAACCGGAAAGCGAAAGTCCCCGCAGGCGCGCTTTTTTAAAACGCTTTCAAAGAAGGTATTTGTCAAAAATGGTGTTCAGGCAGCACTTTAGGACTCATGTTTCAGAGGGCTTGAGGATTTTCAGGCACTCCCTTGACAGAAGGTTCAGGGGGCATAAGAGGTATAAGGGAGGCGCTGCCCAAATCTGCCGGTGCATTGTTGACGGGTGCTGGAATAGGAACAGGGGTTTTTTCCAGACAAGCACTGGCCATTTCAGGCAGTTCTATGCGAGGGACTTTGGGCTTTGTGCAGATGCATTGCTGCGCCTTGGTCATGGCGATAAGGTCAGGAAAACCCTGGAATATGCCCTGCAAAGGTACTCAAGCCACAAAAAAATAACTGTCGCAATAACTCCCAAAGGCAGCCCGTTTGATTTTCCTTATTACGGCATTGACTCTGTTGCTTTTCTGGTCAGGAGCCTTAGGGCTGCAAAGGCCTCTGCTCTTGTGCAAAGGTATCGCGGCTTTCTTGAGGCTGAGGCAAACCGCCTTTTTCATATAGCTATTGATGCGGATACAGGGCTGGTGAGGAAAGACAGGGTTTTCTCGTCTATGAAGGACTATGCAAGGCGTTCCAGTTCGTGCTATGACAACGTCATGGTTGCGATGCTTAAGGCAGAGCTTGACGAGTTACATCTTGAAAACCCGCTGCGGCACTACAACTACAAAAAAATAATCAGGGATGCTTTCTGGAATGGCTCTTATTTTGCTGATGACCTTGGCGGTAGGGATTATGTTGCAGGCGATGCGAATGTGTTTCCTTTCTGGTCAGGGCTGTTTTCATCAGCTGCGATGCTTGAGAAGTCAGTAAACGCAATCAGGGATGCAGGTCTTGACCGCCCTTTTCCTCTTAAATACGTTGCTCGGGGTGTTAAGCAGGGCATGATTGCCTATGAGCTTCTTGTCAGGGGCTGGCAGGCCGATTCTGTTTGGATGCAGCTCGGTCCTGTTTACGTTTCTCTGCTGAAGCGCATAGACAAGGATGATGCTGCCCGGCATGTGGAAACTTACAGGAAGCTGATTGAGAGTTATGGCACCTATTTTGAGGTTTTCAGCAGCTCCGGGAAGCCGTTCAGCACTGCTTTTTATCATGCTGATGAGGGCATGCTGTGGGCTTCTCTTTATCTTGACCTTGTGAGGGTAAAATGAGCGGGAAGGTGTGCTTATGAGACAGTTTTTTGTCTTTTCAGGTTCCATGGTTGTTGGTCTGCTGCTATTTGCCGCGATAATAGGTGTTGCGGGGCTGGAGAACATTTTGCAGGCATTCCGCCAGCTGTCATTTAAGTACCTGTTTGCGTTTCTCGCCGCTTCTTTTGCCATAAACATTTTATCAGCGTATAAGTGGCAGCTCATATTGTCTGAGCAGGGCTATAAAATAAATCTTTTCAGGCTAATGATGTATCGGAACGGGGCTTTCTCTGTGAGTTACATTACTCCTTTTGTGCGGCTTGGAGGGGAGCCTTTGAGGGTGTTGATGCTGAAGAAGCATGGCATACCAACAACTACGGCAGTTGCCTCAGCATTTCTTGACAAGTCGCTGGAGGTTGTTATGGATGTCGCTATCGCCTGCGTTTTGGCTTTTGCGGTTCTTGCAGGCTTTGCAGTGCCTCCCGGGGCGAGGAATGCGCTTGTTGCAGTTATTCTTGTGTTGCTCGCTTTTCTTCTTCTGTTCTATTTCACATCGTTTACCAAAGGTTTTTTGTCAACAGCGATGCTGGTAGTTCCGAGGAAGGGCTGGCTTGGGCGGCTTAGGAAGAGGATTCTGGAGATAGATTCTGCAACTAATGATTTCCTGAGAAGCAAGAGGTCTTGCCTGGTGAAGCTTTTCGCCGTTTCCATTATTCAGTGGCTGGCATTGTTTCTGGAGTTCAGGTTTGCTGCCCTGATTATCGGCTATGACGCGTCCTTTGTCCAGTTGATGATGATTATGCTGGTCACTGGCTTTGTGTCTGTGATACCGGTTCCTGCAGCTCTCGGCGTGCTTGAGGCAGGACAGTTCTCCCTTTTTGCAGCGCTTGGGCTTGGACCTCATCTTGGCATTGCCTTATCTCTGGTTATCAGGCTCAAGGACACCCTGTGGACTCTTCTTGGCTTTGTCTTTCTGTCCAATGAAGGCATAGGGCTGTTCAGGGGTTGGAGGAATAGGAAAAATCATGAGGGCAAGTGACGCAGAAGCCGTCAAAACTTTTCTTTAGCAACCTTTAAATATCTGTCTTCCTGTTTTTGCAGCCATGATTCCGGTTGTTAGGCAGGATATCATCAGCGTTTTGAAGGCGGCTGAGGTATGTATCAGTAAGGGCAACTTTTCCGGGCTTAAGGAACTCAGCGACCATACCGTTCATAATTCCTCCATTTTTCAGGATGAGGACTCAATCAGCATTGCTGTTATCACTTATTCTTTGTCCAAGATTTGCGAGAGCGGCGTTGGCAGCGCCTGGCTTGCGAGGGCTGCCAAGCTTCTTGGCCATGCCAGGCAGCACCTTGAGAGGGACGAGTTTAACCGCTACAGGGCTGTTGTGAAGAGGCTCACACAGTTTATTTCCCGTGCTGATGCCAGGTTCAGGGCTTACATTCAGGATGTGATTCAGCAGGCGCAGGTGAGGAAGGGCTCGCGGATTTATTATCACGGCATTTCTCTTGCCCGGGCTGCTGACCTGCTTGGCGTTTCTCAGTGGGAGCTCATGGGCTACGTTGGCAAGACGGATATAATTGATGGCTATCCTGCTCCGGGCGGCGTCAGGTCACGTCTGGATTTTGCGAGGCGTCTGTTCAGGTGAGATCTCTGGTTTTTGATGCGGGTCCTGTAATCAGCTTGACAATGAACAGCTTGTTGTGGCTTGTTGAGCCTCTGAAGGAGCGATTTAAGGGCGAGTTTTTTATTCCCGTTCCTGTCAAGGCAGAGATTGTTGACAGGCCTCTTGGCATAAGGAGGTTTGAGTTTGAGGCTTTGCAGGTGCAGGAAAAGATTGATTGCGGCTTTCTCAAAGTCATAGACGATGAAAAGGTTTCTGCACTGGCTGATGAGCTTCTCGGCATAGCCAACAGCTGTTTTTCTGCCAAAGGCAGCGACATAAGGATTGTTCACCAGGGCGAGATGTCTGTTCTTGCCTCGGTCATTGCGCTTGGCTCTGATGCTGCTGTTATTGATGAGCGCACTACTCGCGACCTTATTGAGGAGCCTTTGCACATTGCGCAGCACATGCAGGAGCATCTGCACACAAAGGTCAGGGTTAATGAGGGCAGCTTGGAGCTTCTTTCCAAAAAGATACGCAACATTAAGGTCATCAGGTCTGTTGAGCTTGTTGCTGTTGCCTTTGAGCTCGGTCTTCTTGACCGCTACATAGAAAGATGCAAAAAGCCCTTGCCTGAAATGAGGAAACACCTCCTCCACAGCGTTTTGTGGGGTGTGAAGCTTGACGGCTGCGCTGTGAGCGGGGAGGAGATTGAGGAGATTCTGGCTGCGGTGCCTGTGCGCTGAGGTTTTAGCTTTCTATCAGTCTTGGTTTAAGAACGCCCGTATCGGCAATGTACGCAGATGGTACGAACTCGTAATGCTCTCCTATAGTTGGTTTGTAAAGTTGCAACCATACGCCTCCGCAAACACGGATATAGTCCACTTTTCTTGCCATGGTTCTGCTTGTTCTGTGAAGCTCATAGCTTCTTCCTTCAGACAGCTCAACAAGCGTGATTTCCCGCTTTGGCACCACAAGCAAGTTTTCAACAAAGACAGGAGATTGGTGATGACTTGGTTGGTGAAGCGAATAATAAAGCAGGTCCTTTCCGTAAGGTCCTATTATGTAAAACTCATTCCTGAAATAGCTGTAGCTTCTTCTTTCAACAGGCCATAATGATATCCTAAAACCAGGTTTTGTTGCGGCATTTGCACTCTTTAGCCTTAGCCCTACCCCTGAATGCAGCAAGTCTTCCAGGGCTTCCATAGCCCTTTCTTCCAGAGATTCAGGATGATTTTGGGGCGGTTGATTAACCATTTGCTTCTCTTCGTGCTCTACCCTTTCCTCACCCTCGCCACAAAAAACCCTTCTGTGTTGTTGTCCTGTGGCCAGAGCCTGAGGCATTTGCCTGTTTCGCTGCTGTATGTTTTGCCATTGAACTCTGTTATTGGTTCTGAGCTTTTTGCGTTTATGCCGGTTTTTTCCAGTTTTGCTCCGGTCTCTTTTTGCAGGAGGTAGTCAATAACTTCCTCGTTTTCTTCCGGTTCCATTGTGCATGTTGAGTAAACGAGTGTGCCGCCTTCTTTTAATAGGCTATACGCCTTCATTAGGAGCCCTTTCTGTATTCCCGCCAATCTTTTGACCATGCCGTAGTTGTACATCTGCAGCACTTTGAGATTTTTTCTTATTGTTCCTGTTGCTGAGCAGGGCGAGTCAACGAGTATGCGATCAAACCTTATCTTTTCCAGCGCCCTGCCTTCTGTGTGCGTTATTATCGAGTTTGTTACCCCTGACCTGTTGAGGTTTATTCCGAGCGCCTTTATCCTTTTCCCGCTTATCTCATTGGCAACTATTATGCCTTCATTCCTCATCATTGCTGCCATCTGCGTTGTCTTGCTGCCGGGAGCTGCGCACATATCCAGGACTGTTTCTCCCGGTTCCGGAGAAAGCGCGATTGGCGGTATCATGCTTGCTGCTTCCTGCACGTACATGTATCCAAGAACGTGTTCAGGAAGGTTTCCTATGTCCAGGCGCTGCCCTTTTATCCAGAAGCCCTCTTTGCACCATGGTATCTGCTCAAGTTTCCATTCTTCCTGCAGCCTTTTGAGAAGCTCTGCCGCGCTTATTTTGAGTGTGTTTGCCCTTATGCTTCTCCTTATGAAGGATGTGGAGTGTTCCATGAACTCGTCGTATCTTTCTCCCAGCAGCTCTTTGTAGCGGTTTGTGAAGTCTTCCTTGACTGTGAGCTGCTCTCTTCCAGGTATTGGCGTCAGTTTCTGCATTTTTATGCTGCTCTTCCAAGAAGGAGGAAGCTTATTGCGGCTGACACGAGCCCTGCCAGCATCATTATGGCGCCTGTCTTTATTATGTTTTCTTTTGATATTCTGGCAAGGAATATGCCCAGCAGGAACAGCACAAGGAAAGCCATTGCCGCGGATGCCATGTACATCTGATTCACTGTCAGCATCTGCGTGAGGAAAATGAATGGCGAAAGTATGATTGCTGCTGCGATGAAGGGTGCGAGCCCGTCAATTACCGCTATTACAATTACTGCGGTTGCTGCTGCCTTGCCTATCTTTGTCTCTTTAAGTTTTGACAGCATGGCCCTTTCAAGCTCTCTGAGCTCTATTTGCCGTTCTGCCCTTTCTGTCAGGTATGCTCCCCATATTCCTGACACTCCCATGGCTATGCCTGCTGCGAGTCCTGTTGTGATGACTAGCTTTGGGTCTGGCTGTACCATGAATGTGCCGAGCAGTATGCCCAGGACAGCTAGAACTCCGTCAAACGCGTTCATTACGAAGTATCGCCTTGCTATCTTGTCTATGTGCGCTATTTTGTTGTAGTCTCGCAGCAGTTTCAGCTTTGTCTTTAGGCCGTTGTTTATCTTAGAAATTTGTATCATGTTACCGGCTTCTTGCCTGTTGCAACGCGGTCTATGCTTTTGACTGTTGCTCCGTAGTCGTTTATTATCCTCAGTATTTTGTCGTAGCTGAATCCTGAGCCCTCTATTGTTATCTTTGCTGTTTCCACTTTTCTGTCAACGCTCATTATTGTTATGTCCACTCCGCTTATTCCTGCGACTGTGCCGAGCTTCTTTGACATGTCCAGTATTGACGGCTCGTGCGGCTTCATCACGTCCAAAACCATTAATGTGACTTGGTGCATATGTTCCCCAGTGAAAATGGTTGTTTATATAGTTATTGATTTACCGCGATTAAAATATAAGTCACTGAAGAGTAGTATGTGGAAACATTTAAATAGTGGCTTAAATCACTTAAAAGAGAATGGTCACGAAACGAGAATTTAAAGAGCGCAGCGCATTCTTTGCTTCGCTTAATCCTGCGTCTATTGTCCATGTGCCTATTGGCAGCAGATACTTGAATGGTGTTAGACCTGACAACCAATACTATCCTTGGCACATGCATGGAATGGATGTAAGAACACACACAAGTGAAGCTTTTTCATTGGATAGATTGCTGTTGCCAAATCAGAGGCGTGTAGAACATGTGAAAGGTATTTCTGGCAGGGGTTTAGGTTTAGTGGAGGTGGTTAGTATCGACAGAGTGCCTTCATTGAAAGAGGGTCCTTCCCAAAAAGAGTTGGACGCATATCGCCGTGTAGGCGAGACTGATGAAGAATGGGCTGCTCGTATGGATACGGAAGGTCGCATACTGGGTTTGGCGAATTATATAGAAACATTATATGCGATGCGTCTTCTCGGAGAAGCGAAAGGTGGTTCGGAGGAATCACTTGAACGATTTTGGCGTTTTCATGAAGACTTGTTTTTTGGCAGATACGCTGATGAAGTTGAACCACGGGTTTATTGGTCCCGGATGCATTTCAGGATAACTTAGATATTGAATAAAAATATTCCGCCAGTTTTTTAACTGGTGGTGTCGGATTTCTTTTGAAGGACAAATTCCGAAATGCCAATCACTCCTGAACCGGCATTGCCGTATTCCGTGACGAGCCATTTTAACTGCTGTTCTTCTATGTATATGGTTGGGGTATAAACTTCTCTTTCTTCACCGCTTGTAAGGAATGTTGTTCTTTTTTCTGGTCTGCCTGTTGTTCTTATGTTGAACAGGTCTGAGAGGAACTGTTGCGCCTGGGCTGTTACAGCGCTAGCTGTGGTTTTGTCTGCACGCGCAGGAATCCTTAGTTTTAGATTACCGCCTCTTTTGCTGCCTTTTGACCTGAAGAATATTTGTGCAAAGCTGTAGCAGATGCTTTTTAGTTGTGCTCTGTCTTTCTGGCTGAGAAGTCCTGTCTCGGGGTTTCTGATGTGTCTTGCAAGCTTAAGAATGTATTCTGGGAAGTCCGCTTTATGGTATACTTTCCGTCCAGTTTCTATTCCCATTGCATAAAGGGCTCTTCCTAAAGGGCTTAACAAATAGCGCGGCCTGGCTGATTCGCCGGCTCCTGAAACATTTTCGGGACGGACTATAAAGGGGACGTGTGGCAGCAGGTCAGAAATGGTTTTGCTGTCTATGAATCCGCTTATAGAGACTTCCGGGCAGTAACCCGTTTTTTTATGTCCTCCTGTAAATAGTATGCCTCCTGTAAAATATACGAGGGCTGCGAGGTTGCTTAGTTCCGGAAATCTTTCCTGGGCAGGTGTCAGGGGGAATGACACCCCGGCGTCTTCAAGCCTTTTAATGGCTATGACGCTTTTTGGGGTGTGCCCTTCAGAGTAACGCCTTATAATTGCTCTGCTTGGAACTTCTGCAGCTGTAATTCCGTTGGCAGCGGCATACTCGGGCCGAAATTCGGCCAGCCACCAAGCTCCATAATCATGAAGTTTTCTGCCTCCATACGTTTGCAGGAATTTATCAGCTGTTGCAACTGTTATGTCTTCAAGTTTCATTTATGTTGCCTCGCGGTTCTATTTTACTTCCCGCTCACTATCTCCATCACGTCGCCGTTCTGCAGCCTGTGCTCCTTTCCCACTGTTTGCTTCTTCTTGGCGTCTATCGCCCTTATGAAGCTTGCTCCGATGTCTGTGTGTATCTTGTATGCGAAGTCAAGGGCTGTGCTGTTTGGCGGCATAAGGAAGCAGTCTGGAAGAACGCGCCCGTACTGGTCTGCGAGCTTGTTTATCCCTCCTGGAAAAATGGCGATGCATCCAAGCACTCCGAACACTGCATTGTTGAGTGTTTCCTGAACCCCGGTGCTTCCATAAGCTTGAAGCACGTTTTCCTTTATGAACTTTAGGGCTTCTGTCTGTTTCTGGCTCAGATTTGTTTCGTCCTGTATCTGGAATTCTTTGTCGCCTGCAGCGTAGCTTATTAGCCCTTTTTTTGCAGCTTCCTTGAGTGCGAGTTCTGACTCTGCGCTCGTTGGTATGATGGTGTAGTTCGAAAACTGCTTTTTCAGCTTTTCATAGTTCTGCCTTCCTGCATTCGTATCGGATTTGTTTGCAGCTATTATCATGGGCTTTGTTTTCTTTCTTAGCTCTGTTGCGAACCTTTTCAGGTCTTGTTCTGTCCATTTTGCAGCGTTCTCAGAGTCCAGCTTCAGCTTCTCTATCAGCTCCGATACCATTGGCTCTGTTGCGTTTAGTCCGGAAAACTGCTTTGCTATGGCTATGCTTGGCTTCTGCTTCTCCATTGCCGCCTGCTTTGAGAATTTTTCCCACGGCTTTTTGAGTATTGCCTCGTACCATAAGTCAAGTTCCTCTTCAAGGAATGCTATGTCATTTTCAGGGTTGTAGCTTCCTTCTGTTACTTGTTCTCCGTTGGCGTTTGTTGAGCCTGAGGCGTCTATTATATGGATAAGCACGTGAGCTTGCCTGAGGTCGTCAAGGAACTGGTTGCCAAGCCCTTTTCCTTCATGCGCCCCTGGAACAAGCCCTGCCACGTCAAGCAGCTCAACAGGCACAAACCTCTCGCCATTGACGCAGTAGCCCTCTCTGGGGTTGCACTGCACGCCGAAATGTTTGTCTGCGCAGCTCGTCCTTACGTAGCCCATCCCCCTGTTGGGTTTTATGGTTGTGAAGGGGTAAGCAGCTATGGCTACATCTGCGAGTGTTGCTGCCTTGAAAAAGGTGCTTTTTCCGCATGACGGCTTGCCTACTATTCCTATGAGCATTTTCTTTAGTAATTTCAAAAGCTTTATAAATTATTGTTGCGGTAAGGCTGTCATGGCTAGTCCTAGGATAAACCTTCCTGATCTGGAGATTATTTACAGGGATGTCTGGGTTATGCAGTATCTTTACAGGGTTATGCATTACTGGCTTATTGAGAACGGCTGGCAGGATGACAAGGGAAATGTTGACCACGAGAGTATGGAGATTCTTTACATGGAGCGGCGCGGCACAACTTTCAGCCCTGCGCACCGCGAGCTGAGGATTTGGTGGAGGCTGAAGAAGCAGCCTTTCTTTTTTTTCGGCGGGAGCCGGTATTATGAGTACAGGATGAATGTTGACTTTAACGTTATCCAGATGACTGATGTTGAGATTATGAAGGACGGCCAGAAGGTGAAGGCGCAGCACGGCGAGCTCAGGCTTATGCTGAAGCCTTACATTATTCTTGAGGCAAAAGGCGGAGAATGGAGCAAGCACCCCATACTCAAGTTTATTGATAGCTATTTCAGGGCGAGGATTCTCAAGAGGACTTTGGAGGACCACAAGAAGGAGCTTTACCGGGAAACGTACAGGTTTCAGGGCATGATTAAGAAGTATCTTGAGCTCAAGACGTTCCTGCCAGAGATTGAGGTCTTCCACCAGAAGTTCGAATACATATGAAAACCTTTTTATACGTTGGTTGCAAAAAGGTGCTGTATGATTGAGGTCATAAACAGGTTTGTGCAGCAGGTCTTAAGGAACTGGTTCAGGAAGAAGAGGCATATAAGGCTTGGTCTTTATGGGCCTCCGAACGGTGGCAAAACTACTCTTGCAAACCGCATATGTATTGACTGGCTTGGTGAGGAGATGGGCAAAACCAGCCACATTCCGCATGAGACAAGGGAAATTCAGATAAAGGAACAGATAAGCATCAAGTCAGGCAAGAAGGAGCTTTCATTCAATCTTGTTGACACTCCTGGAATTGCGACGAAGATTGATTATGAGGACTTCATAAGGGCAGGGCTCGGCGCAAAGGAATCTAAAAAGCGTGCGAAGGAGGCTACTAAAGGCGTTATAGACTCGATTAAGTGGCTTGATGAGATGGATGCGGTTATTATTGTTCTTGACTCTACCAAGGACCCTTACTCGCAGGTAAACATCACTCTTATAGGCAACCTTGAGGCAAGGAAGATTCCTTTGCTCATAGTTGCCAATAAGTCTGACCTTAAGAGGGCGAATATCAAGAAGGTTCAGGCTGCTTTTCCGCAATACGGCGTAGCAGGAATATCTGCCAAGTACGGCAACAGTATGGACAGGTTTTATGAGCAGCTTTTTGAGGTGGCTGGCTGATGCTGACATTGCAGTTTATCCCTTTCAACGAGATTGTAGGGCTGAGCCCTGAGAGGCGCCTTAAGAGGATTCTTGACGCAGTTAAGGAGGACAAGATAGTGGTGCTTGAGGGCAAATTGGCAAAGGGGGAGGAGACCGATCTAATAAAGGCGACTATGGAAAGCATAAACGGCCGCTTCAAGGGTATTGAGATTTCGGTTGTGTCTTCTGACAAGAAGAAGGAAGGCGTTTTCAGGAAGCTCCAGAGAGGGCTTGTTGAGGCGATTTCGGGTGCGAGGCAGGGCATAACTATAATCGGTCCCGCCACCATTATAAGGGAAATCAGGAAGGACCCTGACAAGGTGCAGCTGCTGACTGTTGAAGCAAGTCGCAACGGAAGAAGCGGGTTAAGGAAGAAAAGGCGTAAGTAATTGCCAAAGGTAACAAAAATGCCTCACCAGTGCGTAAGGTGCAACACGTTTTACGAGGAAAACGCTGCGGAGCTTCTTAAGGGCTGCCCGTGCGGCGGCAGGCTTTTCTTCTTCATAAAGAAGGAAAAGCTCGAGGCCATGAAGGAAGCTGCTGTGAAGCTTTCCGAGGCAGAGAAGGTTCAGATAGAGAAGGATGTCCTTGACATAATAGGCGAGGACGGGGAAACAGACGAGCCCGTTGTTCTTGACCTTGAGACCATCCGCATTTTAAAGCCCGGCAAGTATGAGCTTGACCTTGTGCAGCTCATGAAGAACGAGCCCCTCATCTACAAGGTTGACGAGGGCAAGTACCTTATTGACTTGATTAGGAGCTTCAGCGGCGGGAAGAAGTCACAATAGGTTTTTATATGTCTGGTGTTTTTTCTGTTTCCCATGCTCCAGAAGTACAGGCAGACAACTTATGAAACGTGCCTTGCTGTGTCGCTGTTGCAGGCTGTTGGCAGGCTTAAGCCAGTCAGGATAACAAGGAAGCTGGAGCTTGCTTGCTCGCGGACGATTTTTTGGCGGCTTTAAACGTTAGGTGAATTTCGCAGCGCCTTGCCCATATAAGCCCCTTCCCTCTCATACCCGAGCTTTCTGTAGTATTCCCTCGCCCCTACCCCTGACGTGACAAGTAGCTTGCTTTTTCCGAAGTCCTCTTTTGCAGTTCTTTCCGCCTCTGCCATTAATGCCTTTCCAAGCCCTTTGTGCTGAACTGCTTCAGCAGTCTTGAGACCAAGCCCTGCTGCCGGCCCGAACACATGTAATTCCCTTATTCCTGCAGAGTCAGGGGTTATTTCCTTCCTGAACGGCTTGTGCGGAAGCCTTAATCTGCAGAACCCAAGCAGAAGGTCATTTGCCTTGTCCTCTGCCGCAATGAATATTTCCGTCCCGCCGCTTGACTCGTATTCTTTTCTCGTTATTTCAACGCTTCCAAAATCCACGTTTTTTGTTTTCGGCTCCCTGCACCTTATGCACCTGCATTCTATCCCTTTTTCCTTTTTCAGCATATCAACGTATTGCCGCAGGTTTGTTCTGTCAACGCCTGCAGAAGTGACATACGTCGGTATGTCCCTCTGCACCCTCATTACCCTGCAGTATTCTGGAATGAACCTTTTGCCTTCCACGATTATTTCTGCAGCTTCTTTCGTTGTGAGCGGCTTGTAGCTTCCTTGTTTCCATTCCTCATAGAGTTCTGTGCCGGGCATCACCATGCATGGGTAAATCTTAAGATTGTCTGGCTTGTAGTCCGGGTTTTCAAACAGCTCGCGGAACGCGCCTATGTCCTTCTCCCTGTCAGAGCCCGGAAGCCCCGGCATCATGTGGTATCCTGCTTTGAGGAATGAGTCTTTCAGCAGCTGCGTTGCCTCTATAGTGTCTCTCATTAGGTGCCCGCGGTTTGTTCTTGTCAGTATCTCGTCGTGCAGCGTCTGCACGCCAAGCTCAACCCTTGTTGTGCCGAGTTTCAGCATCTCGTTTATGTGCTCTTCCTTGCTGAAGTCCGGCTTTGTCTCTATGCACAGCGCAACGCACCTCGTTTTTGCGGTTTCGTTTCTCAGCTGCTCCGATTCAAGCGTGCTGATGTTTTTGCTGTTGTTCCTGTTTTTGATTTCAAGTATCTTGCCCTGTATCCTCTTTGTCCTTTCAGGGCTTCTTATGTCTCCGGGCAGCTCAAAGAATTCCTTGAACTTCAGGTAGTCAAAGCCGCTGTTTTCAAAAAAAATTTCTGAGAAGTCGTTCATCGCCCTGAACGCATCCTTTACAAATGTTTCCTGATATTCTTCGTCGTATGATGGGAAAGTTCCGCCCTGTATTATCATCTCAACCTTGTCAAAGTTATGCCCTGTTACGGCGTATTGCTCAAGCCTGTTGAAAACAATTAGGTATGGGTCGTATCCTGCCCTTATCGCCCTCATCGTGGATGGCTCCTTTCCGGTGTAGCTCTGAGGAGTGTCGCCGAACACTGAGCCCGGCCCTCCTGGGCAGAACGTGCATCTTCCGTGCGGGCAGCTGAGCGGCGCGCTCATCAGCGCAACAACAGCCACCCCGCTTATTGTCCGTGTTGGTTTTGTGACAAGCTTTATGTCCTTCAGGTCGTCCTGCTGCGCATTCAGAAGTATTTCTATGTCAGTGGGTATCTTTTTCAGCCCGTATTTCCTGCACAGCTTTATCTTTAGTTTTGTAAGCCCCCCTATTCCAAACTGCCTGCTCTTCAGTAAGGAAATTATTTCAGTGTAGAAGTCTGAGTCAAGCTTCTGTTCCATGTATGGAAGAAATAATGAATGGTTTATAAAGCTTCTTTGGGGCTCCGTCTCAATTTCTCTTTTTATCTGGATTTCTGCTATTAAACGAATAGTTATCTCGATTAATAGTTGTTATATTCAATTTTTTCGGGGTGTTTGTTCAAAATTATTGGGCGGGCGTTACGGTTACAACTTTAGAATAGCAAATCATATAAATAGTGCAATTTTTCTATGAAAAATGATGTTTGGTGCATATCTTACTGGATCATTTGGACAGTCTCAAAAGCTCTATCAAGCAAGAAATGAGGCTAAAAGAAAAAGAGGATCGCAAGAAGCAGTTATTGAACAAGCCGGAGAAGATACAAAAAAAGTAATTGCTCTCCAGCGTGATGCTGGTCTTGATTTTATAGTTGACCCAATGTTTCATTTTTTCTATTTATTCCAGCCATTTGCTGAAAAAGTTAATGGTGTGAGAGTAGGTCCGCAAGAGAATTGGTTTAATAACAACGTGTTTTACTGGCGACCTCAAATTCAAGGACCATTAAATCCGCAAACTGGTTTCATAGAGAGGTATATCCATCTGACTGAACTTCCAACAGATGGAACTGCAATGGTCGTTCTCCCATCGCCTTATACATTGCTCATGCTCTCAGATGTTAAAGGTTACTCTGACAGAAAGAAAGCAGTTGCTAATCTTGCAGAAGTCTTACATTCTGAAGCAAGACATCTTGTCTCCAGAGGGGTTGGAAGAATACAGTATGACGAACCCGCAATCGTTGTGAAGCAATCATTAGGCTCATTAACGGAAGAAGATTTGGCATTACTAAAAATGGGGATGGAAGTATGTGGTCATGTTGAAGGTGCGACTACAAGTCTTCATACTTATTTTGGAGACGCTGGTCCAATAATTCCATATCTTGTAAGACTTCCAGTCGATTGTATTGGTATAGACGGAACTGAAACAAGCCTTGCAGATGTTTTGAAATATGATTATTCTGGAAAGGAAGTGGCTCTTGGACTTCTCGATGCCCGAAATACAAGCTTGGAAAATCCTGAAGACATAGCTGAACAACTAAAAACAGTTGCAGAAAAAACTCATCCTACAAAATTATGGGTAACACCAAACACCGGGACAGAGTATAGGGGGTTTTCCCACGGGACAAAAAAGTTGGAATTACTTGCTCAAGTGAGGCAGATGCTCAATGAATAACTTATTCCCTACCTATGAAATTGGAAGCTTACCTAAGTTAAATGCTAGGGTCAAAGCTACAAGAGTTCAACCTGTTACAGATGATGATATAAATGAAGTCCAAACTTTGGCTCAAAAATTCTCTGTTGAAGGAAACGAAGTAATTGATGTGTTAAGGCATCTGAAAACAAAACAACGAAAGCTTACTCAAGGAGAAGAGTCTGCTTTAGCGGACTTTAACTCATTATTATACCTCAGATTACAAGAAGCTGTTGGTCTTGATTTTGTATATGATGGAGAAGCTAGACGGTCAGAGATGTACCAACATGTTGCAACAAAAGTTGACGGTTTTGAAAGGACGCCTGAAATGATAAGGTCTAGAGGTCCAGATAGCTGGCGCATGGCAGTTTGTGTTGCTCCGCCTAGATTAAAAGACGGGAGTCTAGATGGCCTAGTGACTAAAGAATTCGATTTTGTGCATCAACGCGCCATAAGAAAAACAAAAGTTCCTATGGATGATCCGTACATGATTGCCATAATGAGTGACAATAGATATTACTTAGAATCATTGAGGTCGCAGTATAGACATGATCCGCGCAGGCTTAGGTATGAAGCTAAACGTGCTTTTACTCTTGCACTTGCTAATGATGTTATTCGTCCACAGGTGGAAGCTGTTATTGAAAGAGGAGCAAAATGGATTCAACTAGATATACCAGCAGCGACATTAGATATAGAACATATCCCAATCATGGTTGATGGGATTAATGCTGTTGTAGATGGAATAGAAAATGTGAAATTCAGCTTACATATTTGTTATCCTCGAAGAGTCTCATTAACTGAAAAAGGGGGGTATGAATTACTATTCCCGGCTATTTTAAATTTAAACCCGAATGTTGATCACATTTCATTAGAACTTGCCAATGCGGATCAATACGAAAAAGACATTGCTGTTTTTGCTAGATATAGAAGTCAACGCGCGTTTGAATTTGGAGTCGGAGTAATTGACATAACCCTAGAACAACAACAAAGGGGAACTGTGGAAACCCCAGAAATTGTAAGAGATAGAATTCTCCGTGCTACTAATACGTTGGGTGATTCTAGGCTGGTATATGTTGCCCCAGACTGTGGATTGCGGCAATTACAATTAGATAGATGTTTAAGACTTTATGAAACAATGATAAAGGGAGCAGAATTAGCTCGTAGAGGATAATTAACGCCCGCCCAACCGTCAAGTAAAAGATTTGAAGAAATAATAAAAAGAGGTTGGCTTCTAAGTTTTTACTGAGCCCGCAAATCAGACAGACTTCTTGCTAAATCAGGATCTAGAGCTAAATAGCTCCCGATTATACCTTCCAAAGGCATACTTTTAGGACCTTCTGCTTCAGGAGGTCTATTTAGTAAAAGCCTATACATAGGTGATTCTCTTACCAATTCAGAACCCAGATGCGGAGGGATATCTCGTACTATTGGTCCTGGTACTTCTCCCAATGCAAACCCGAACCTTAAGTTATCAGTACCTTTAGATACTCTTCTCAATTCATGAATCTGTAAACCAGTGATGTAATACATTTTAATTCTGTGAATCAAAGTTTCTTTATAAATCTTTTGGATTATTCACTACTATTAAGATACTGAGCCAACCTCTAAACTGCGCCCGAAACTCAAACTGGCTCTAATCAATCAGGTGCGCCTCCTCAACCTTTGATATCAGGGCAAATATTATTGCAGCTGCGCCCAGTATTATTAGAGTGTAGCTTAGTGACCATTCTGCAAGCATGCCGACAATCGGGATTACAATCACTTTTGCAACTCCTGAAATCATGTAGATTGTAGAGAGTACAGTTGCCCTTTTTTCTGATGGGATGTATTTGTTCATGTAGCTTGTGAACAGGACGTCTCTTGAGAGCCCGAATGCTCCGCCCACAATTATCGCAAGCACAAAAGCAGGCACAAAGGTTGTAAGCCCGCCTATTATGAATGCCATGCCTGTTGCTGCCGAGCTGAGGAACAGCAGCCTTTCCTTTGAGCCGAGGATTTTCTCTATTTTCTGGAAGCTGTTGACAACAGCTATTTCGCCTATGACAAAGGCGGCGTATACGATTCCGAAATAGGAAATGCCGACTCCTGCCTGCTTCAGCATCGGCTGGTGCAGCCAGATTATGAAATAGGCAACTGTTGTTATGGCTATCATGTCAAATGCAAGGATTTTCAGGATTTTGTTGTTGTGGAAGAATTTAAGCCCTTCCGTGATTGTGCTGATATAGCTCCTGTGCTTTTGCCTGATTTCGGTGTCAGGCTCCTTGAGCGATAGCGAAATGAGCAGTGCGATTGTGAAGGGTATTGATGAGAGCAGAATTGGCGCCCTTAACCCGAGGTTTGCCCCTATGATGCTGCCTATTGGGGCTCCTATTGCTATTCCTGCCAGCATGGCTGTTCTCAGCCTTCCGAAGACCTCTTTTGACTTGCCTTCTGATTTCAGCTTCTTCAGTGTGTCGTATGCAAGCGCCTCTTCCGCGCCCATGGTCAGCGATATCGCTACCGCAGCGAGGAATTCTCCGAGCATAAAGACGTAAAAATTCGGTGCGCTTGCATATACGAAAACAAAAGCGATGTGGAATATTCCTGCCATCACCATGGCTTTTTTTCTTCCTGTTCGGTCTGCAATTGCCCCTGCGGGTATCTGCAGCAGCAGGAGGCAGAGTGCAAACCATGACTGGAGGAGCATTATCTGCGCGAAGCTTATTTTCCCCCACTCTGTGAAGAATGGCACAAGCACGCCGCCAAGGAAAAAAATGCTGGAAAAGAATTTTTGCAGGTATAGCTTCCTTATGTTTGCCTTGTAGCTTTTGTATTCTGCGTTTGCCATCTGACTGTTTTGTGCAGCAGCTTATGGCGGCCTATGCAGCCGTTGCCGTTGTTTCCTGTTTTTCCTGCTTTTGCCTGTTGAAGCCCACTACCAGCAGCTTTCCAAGCTCCATCATGAAGAATCCGAGGCTTGACACGGCAAGTATCTTTAGCCAGTCGTTGAGGTTTAGAGCTGTTGTGCTGAACAGGACTTGCAGCGGCGCCCAGTAGATTACTGCTATTTGTATGAGTATTGATGTCGTAACGCCAAGAAACAGCCATCTGTTGCTGAATATGTTGAGTTTTCTTAAAGGATATAGTGATCGGCTTCCTACGACTGCGAACATCTCAAACATGACGAGTGTTGTGAACGCTACTGTTTGTGCAAGCTTCAGGCTTTGGTTAAGGTAAAGGTTGAATATGTACAGGGTTCCTATGCCCATTATGACGCCGAACATTACTGTCAGGGCGAGCATCTGCCCTGTGAACAGCTCGCTTTTGGGGTTTCTTGGCGACCTTTTCATGACGTCTTCCTCTGCGCTTTCTGTTCCAAGGCCGATTGCCGGCAGGCCGTCTGTCAGGACATTCATGAGAAGTATCTGCAGTGGCACCATTGGTATTGGGAGCCTGAGCAGCACGGCGAGGAATACCGTGACTATTTCGCCAAGGTTGCATGAGAGTAGGTATCTTGCCGACTTGATTATTTTGTCATAGATGTTTCTTCCTTCTTCCACTGCGTTTACTATGCTTGCGAAGTTGTCGTTAACAAGAGTCGTTACAGCGGCTTCCTTGGCAACATCCGTGCCTGTTATGCCCATGGCTATGCCCACGTCTGCCTTTTTGAGCGCAGGCGCATCATTTACGCCATCGCCTGTCATCGCCACTACGTGCCCTTTTCTTTTGAGCGCATCCACGATTCTTGATTTCTGTATTGGCAGCGCCCTTGCTATTACTTTTATTCGTTCTATCTTTTCGTCAAGCTCCTTGTCGCTCAGCCTGTCAAGTTCTTCGCCTGTCATTATTACGTCGTCTTTTTCAAGGAGCCCTATCTGCCCTATTACTGCCTTGGTTGTGAGGGGGTGGTCGCCTGTTATTATCATAACCCTTATCCCCGCTTCCCTGCACTCTGCGACAGCTTTTCTTACTTCTTCCCTTGGCGGGTCTATCATTCCCACAAGCCCTGCGAACACAAGGTCTTGTTCAACGCTTTTTACGTCATGAGTCGTGCTTTTCAGTTCCCTGTAGGCAAGGGCAAGGACTCTTAGCGCGCTTTCTGCGAATGCGTTGTTTGCTGCCAGGATTTTTTGCCTGTCCTGTTTTGTTATTGCCCTGACTTTGCCTTTGTCGTTTATCCTGCTGCACAGCTTCAGCGTTATGTCTGGCGCGCCTTTGACATACGCACAGGTTTTCCCGGTCTTTGCATCCCTGTAGATGATTGACATTCTTTTTCTTTCGGAGTCAAATGGCAGCTCCTCGACAATCGTAAGCCCTTTTGGCGGCTTGGCGTCAAGCCCTGCCTTTCTTGCAGCCACGATGAGGGCTCCTTCTGTGGGGTCTCCCATGACTTCCCATTTGCCTGCTTTTTCTGTGAGCCTTGCGTTGTTGCACAGCTGCCCTATCCTTAATGCCGTTTCAAGCATTTTGCCGTCCGCCTTTCTTCCTTTGGCGTCAGTGAAGCTGCCTTCAGGCACATAGCCAACTCCGCTGGCTTCTATGATTTCGTTGTCAATGTAAAGCCTGGTTACTGTCATCTGGTTTCTGGTTATTGTGCCTGTCTTGTCAGAGCATATGACTGTTACTGAGCCAAGGGTTTCAGTTGCAGGCAGCTTCTTGATTATCATGCTCTTCTTTGCCATTGTATTGGCGCCGAGCGCAAGGCTTATTGTGACTATTGCCGGGAGCGCGCTGGGCACTGACGCAACCGCAAGGCTTATTGAGAGTATAAGCATGTCCGTCATTGATACGCTGCCCCGTACGAGCCCGAGCAGGAACACGACAGCAACCATCACTACGACCGCAAGGCCTATGCGTTTGGAAAGCCCCTCAAACCTGGCTTGCAGCGGCGTTTTTGACTCTTCTGTTTCCTGAAGCGATTTGGCTATTTTTCCGAACTCTGTCTGCATTCCTGTTGACGTTGCGATTACCTTTGCCTTGCCGTAAGTTACCGTTGTTCCCATGAACGCCATGTTTTTCTGGTCTGCGAAGGACGCCTTTTCAGGAAGCTCTTTGCTGTTTTTCCTTGAAGGCACTGATTCGCCTGTCAGCACTGATTCGTCTATCTCCAGGCTGTGTTCCTCAATTATCCTTGCGTCTGCAGCAACTATGTCGCCCTGCTCAAGAAGGAGTATGTCTCCGGGCACTATTTCCCTTGCAGCTATCTTCTGCACAACGCCTTGTCTTAGGACTTTTGCTGTTGGCGCCGCTATCTTTCTCAGTGCCTCAACTGCCTTTTCAGCCCTGTATTCCTGTATGAAGCCGAGGAATGCTGAGAGCAGCGCTATGAAGAACATGCCCCCTGCCTCTATGAGGTCTCCGAGGAACACTGAGAGCAGCCCTGCTGCTATGAGGAGTATCAGTAGAAAGTTCTGGAACTGCTCAAGCAGTATCTTAAGCGCTGTTCTTTTTCCGGCTTTTTGCAGCTCGTTTGGCCCGTATTCTTTGAGCCTTGCTGCCGCATCTGCTGCGCTCAGCCCGTTTGCAGAAGTTTTCAGTTCTTTTAAGACGTGTTTTATCTCAGCAGCATGATAATGCATTGAAACACCAGCCCCCGCTTCACCCTTTATGGCGGCTGCTTAAAAAGTTTGCGGTAGTCTATCGCAAATATTTTTATACCCGCCGGCATTTTTTCAGTTATGCTGAGTGGGCTGAAAAAAGAGCTGAGAAAACTTGGAAATGCGGAAAGGGCGAAAATCCTTTCAGGGTTTGTCAAAAACCACCGTCAAAGACCGGTGTCATGTTACATTAATTTACTATGCTCGGTGGTTTTTGAGCATGCTCAGAATTCCACCAGCAGCGAAATACGGATGCGTCTCCACCAGTCCAAGAATGGTGGAATTCTGACATTTCAAGACAGGGAAGGGAGGGTATGGTGAAGGTGATGTCTTTCTTGGAATCACTGTTCCGTATCAGCGGAGAATGGCAGGGAAATATGCGGGTTTGCCGTTAAAAGACCTTCAGGAGCTTCTTTTAAGCAAAATACATGAGTACAGGCTGACTGCGTTGTTGATACTGGTGATAAAGTATGGGAAAGCTGATGCCGAAGGGAAAAAGGAAATCGTCAGATTTTATCTGAAGAACACGGTGAATGTAAACAATTGGGATTTGGTTGACTTGTCTGCAGACAAGATTTTGGGGGATTATCTGCTTCGTAGGGACAGGTCGGTTCTGTACAAGCTTGCAAAATCAGGAAATCTGTGGGAAAGAAGAATTGCCATAATTTCCACTTTCAGATTCATAAAGAACAATGAGTTTGAAGATTCGCTGAAGATTGCAGAGATGCTTTTGGCTGACAGGCATGACCTTATCCACAAGGCTGTTGGCTGGATGCTTAGGGAGGTGGGAAAGAGGGACTTGGCAGCTGAAGAGAACTTTCTGAAAAGGCATTGCAGGCAGATGCCGAGAACAATGCTCAGGTACGCTGTTGAGAGGCTTGGCGAGAAAAAAAGAAAGGCGTATATGGGCAATGGCAAAAATAAATCATCTGGGATCTTCAATCCTGTTCAAAAATATAACGGCACCAGTATTAATATCAACCACTGCTTCTAAGAAAGGCCTGTCAGCTACAAATTCAATAGGTATGCTCATATCTATGCGCATGCTTCTCAGTGCTGAAAATCCTGTAGCCGCAGCTCCTTCTGAACCTTCCTCATTAGTTCTGAAGTAAGTTTGATGAATTCCCTTATTTACAAACAACGGTCCTGACCCAATGCCGCTTAATTCTGCCGTAGCTAAAGCGAATAGCCCGTCAATTCCCATAGCTCTCAGTGGTGCTTCCAAATCATAACTGCCTCTAACTTCATGCTTTGGTATTTCCAGTCGTGCAAACTTTTCACGTCTCAACCTTCCCGATAAATCCGCAACACTCACATTGCGTTCTTTTAAATGTGCTTCCAGGCTTCCTACATTGCTGCCTTTTGGAGGCAACATAACTATTTTTGCCAATTGATGTCCTTCGTATGGCAGCATTACAACCTGAACGCCATCAAATTGCCCATATTGAAACTCAGGAAGTTCACCGGCAGACTCAATTGCTCCTTTTCTCATCATGTCTACTTGTACATTTTGCCCATTTGACAGGGTATACCCTTGTTTTTGAGTGTATTGTGGATTGAATTTACTGGCCCATGGGGCTTTAAAATATAATGCGTTTGCAAGAACAAAACCAGTCCATTGGTTGATTGAGTCGGCAGGAAATAAGCCTGGAATTTTTCCATCTGTTTTTCCGCTTACCCAGCCGTTTATCTTTGCTCGCTCTCCTTCAGGATTTCTTTCAAAATCAGCAGCCTGAACTTCAGCTTTGTAGCTGCGTGTTAATACACTTCTAAAATCATCATTTACAGGATATTTTTCAGCTAGCCATACGCCATTTGCACATCTTAAAGTATAGGGAGTATTGGCTGCATTTAAGGCATCTGTAAGTTCTCTGAATCCAGCTTGTCTGGCGTTAGCATCTTCAGGGAGAAAAGCTGCCTGTGCTATTTGTCTTGCAGTAGCCCCTCTGGCTCCCTCGTATAACATTGCTAAAGCAGTTCTGACACTTGTTGGTGAAATCGGAACATTCCCCGCCCCTAACTGTGCCATTAAAGAAAGTCCAAATGATAAATCTCTTTGTGCGGCTTGTGTAGCATTAGTATCATAATTCATTTTACAAATGAGATGCGGCTGCCATTTATAAAGCTTTCTATTTTGTCACTATCTAAGAATGATGAATAAAACCCCAAACATTTGCTGTAAGCTTGCTGCCGTCTGCACCTCAAATCATCTTCTCAAACAGCCCCTTTTTCTCCTCTTTCTCAAATTCCTGGAGCAGCTCCTTCTGTTTTTTGCTGAGCTTTGCAGGCACCTTTACAGTTGCCTTTATTTTCTGGTCTCCATGATGCCCTGTTTCCAAGTCTGGAATCCCTTTTCCTTTCATCCTGAACACTGTTTCTGGCTGCGTGCCTGGCGGTATAGTCAGTGTTGCCTTGCCTTTGAGAGTGGGCACTTCTACTTCTGCTCCGAGCGCTGCCTGCGTGATTGTTATCTGTATTTCAATCCTGATGTCGTTTCCCTGCCGCTCAAACACTGGGTGCGGCTTGATGTGGATGAACAAGTAAAGGTTTCCTGTCAGTTCCGGCACTTCTCCCAAATCGCCTTGTCCTGCTATTCTTAGTCTGCTTCCATCTTCTATTCCTGCAGGTATCTTTACTTCCAGCTTTCTGCTTCTCACTACTGCCCCTTTTCCTCTGCATTCCCTGCAGCTGCTTGTTATGTGTGTTCCTTTTCCTTTGCATTTGCCGCATATTGATGTCGTTGTAAACGTGCCAAAGGCTATTCTCTGGGTGTTCCTGAAGTAGCCTGTGCCGCTGCACTCGCTGCATTTCTTTATGTCTTCCTTTTTCTCAGCGCCTGTTCCTGAGCATTTCTCGCAGCTTTCTGTTCTTGGGAAAACTACTGTTTTGGTTGTTTCTTCTGCCGCTTCTTCAAGGTTCAGCTCTATGTCATGCCTTAGGTCGCTTCCTTTCCTTGCCCGTTCCCTTCTGCCGGATCCTTCTGATCCTCCGAAGAACCTGTCAAATATGTCTTCAAAGTCAAATCCGAATTCCGAGAACCTTGAGAAGTCTGTGAATCCAAACCCTCCTTCGCCTGCTGTGAATCCTTCTGTTGTTTTTCCGTAGGTGTCGTACATCTGGCGCTTCTTGTCGTCGCCAAGGACTGAGGCTGCCTCGTTTATTTCCTTGAACTTCTCTGTTGCCTCAGGGCTTTTGTTGAGGTCTGGGTGGTGTTTTTTTGCAAGCTTCTTGTATGCCTTTTTTATTTCCTCTTTTGTAGAGTTTCTTTCTACGCCGAGGGTTTGGTAGTAGTCTTTAGGCATTTTATTTTTCCTTACTTCTTTATCTGTTGGTCTATCCTTTTAAGCAGCTGGGATAGGTGCTTGTCAGCCTTGGCGATGTGGCTTCGCAGTTTTGGCTGGCTTGCGCCATTTCGCCCCCTTATCCTTGTGACAAATTCGCTTTCCCTTCTTGAGAAGTAGTCTGAGCCTATTATGGTCAGGGAGTACAGGGTTATTGATATGCCTATTACTGCGAAAAACGCCGTGAACAGCTTTGATATGTCTTTTGTCACGTGGAGGTCTCCATACCCGACTGTTGTCAGAGTGACTGTTGTGAAGTAGAACGCGTCAATGAATCTCCAGCCTTCTGCTACATGGTAGAAGAGTGTGCCGATTATCATCAGCGCCATAAGGCTTGTTATTGCTATCTTCAGCTTCGGGTTCATTGTCATGGTTTTCAGCCTTCGGATTCAAATTAGGGGGCTTATTAAATAGTTTGTCATTGCTTTTCATCGTTTTCCTTGTAGTCCGCATCAACTGTGTGCTCATTTTTATCTTTTTCGTTTTCGCTGCTTTTGTTTTCAGTGTCTGTTTGCTGTTGTTGCTGTGATGCCTTCTGGTATAGCTCAATGCTTGCTTCCTGCACTGCCTTGCTTAGCTGCTCTGTTTTCTGCTTTATTGCTGCAGTGTCTTTTTCCGGCTTTGCGAGCAGCTCTTTCAGCTCTTCTGCCTGCTTCTTTATCTCTTCCAGTTTGCTCTCGGCAACTTTTCCTTTCATGTCGGTCAGCAGTCGTTCTGTTGAGTAGGCGAGCGAGTCTGCCTCGTTTACAAGCTCTGCCTCTTCTTTTCTTTGCTTGTCAGCTTCTGCGTATTGCTCGGCATCCTTTCTCATTCTTTCTATATCCGCATCGTTCAGCTTCTGCTCTGCGGTTATCCTTATTGACTGCTGCTTTCCTGTCCCCAGATCTTTTGCTGTGACGTGCACTATTCCGTTTGCATCTATGTCGAAGCTTACTTCTATCTGCGGAATGCCTCGGGGCGCAGGTGGTATGCCTACAAGGTCAAACTGGCCGAGCAGCTTGTTGTCAGCAGCCATTGCCCTTTCTCCCTGCAGCACTCTTATGCTTACTGCAGGCTGGTTGTCTGAGGCTGTGCTGAAGACCTGGCTTTTCTTTGTGGGTATTGTTGTGTTCCTTTCTATCAGCTTCGTGAGTATTCCGCCAAGGGTTTCTATTCCAAGTGACAGCGGCGTCACATCCAGCAACAGCACATCTTTTACTTCTCCTGCGAGTATGCCTGCCTGTATTGCTGCTCCCATGGCGACGCATTCCATTGGGTCTACTCCTCTTTCAACTTTTTTGCCTGCGACGTTTTCCACGAATTTCTGGACATAAGGCATCCTTGTCGGCCCTCCTACAAGAATTATGCGGTCTATGTCCTTTGCAGCGAGCTTCGCATCTGTTAATGCGTGTTCCACAGGGGGCCTGCACTTCTCAATTATCGGCGCTATCATTGATTCAAGCTTTGCCCTTGTGAGCTTGTAGGTGAAGTGCTTTGGCCCTTCTTTTGTTGCTGATATGAATGGCAGGTTTATTTCTGTGTCGAGTGTCGTTGACAGCTCTATCTTTGCTTTTTCAGCTGCTTCTGCAAGCCTCTGCATTGCCACTTTGTCCTTGCTCATGTCTATGCCTTCGTTTGCCTTGAATTCCTTTACAAGGTGCTCAACCAATAATTTGTCCATGTCTGTTCCGCCAAGCTGCGTGTCTCCGCTTGTTGACTTGACTTCAAACACTCCTTCTTCACCCATTTCCATTATGGTTACATCCAGCGTTCCTCCGCCTAAGTCAAATACCATTACTGTCTGGGTTTTTCCTGTTTTGTCTATTCCGTATGAGAAGGCTGCTGCTGTTGGCTCGTTGACCAGTCTTATTACTTCAAGTCCTGCTATTGCTCCTGCGTCCTTTGTTGCCTGTCTCTGGTTGTCGTCAAAGTATGCAGGTACTGTTATGACTGCCTTGTCAACTTTTTCTCCAAGGAACTCTTCTGCATCCCTTTTGATTTTCTGCAGGATGAATGAGGATATTTGTTGCGGCGTATAGTCCTTTCCAAGTATTCTGTATTTGTGGCTCGTTCCCATCTTTCTTTTTGCTGCTGTGATTGTTCCTTCAGGGTTGCTTATTGCCTGCCTTCTTGCCGGTTCTCCTATGAGTATCTGCCCGTCTTTTGTGAATGCAACCACTGAGGGAAATGCTTTTCCGTACTGTGTTGCGCCTTCTGCAGATGGAATTATTTTTGGCTTGCCTGCCTCAAGAAATGCCGCTGCAGAGTTCGATGTGCCTAAGTCTATTCCTATGATTTTAGCCATTTTGTGCCTCCGTTTCTTCAATTTCCTTTTTTTCCCGATATTCAGCAAATTTGCCTATCTTTACCTTGCTGTGCCTTATTACTGCTCCTTTTAGCTCGTATCCTTTCTGGAACTCTTCAAGCACCTTATTGTCGAGCCCTCTATTTTCAACATTTTCAACCATCAATGCTTCGTGCAGGTACGGATTAAACCTTTGTCCTTCTGCCTTTATTGCTTTTAGTCCGAGCCCTTCAAGCGTTGTGAAAAGCTGCGAATAAATCAGTCTTACGCCTTCAGCAAACCGTTCCTTGCTTTTTGTGTTCTTCAGTGCGATTTCAAAGCTGTCCATGACAGGAAGGATTTTTGCGATTATCTCTGCGCTTGCGCGCTCCTTTGAGTCTGCAAGCTCTTTCGCAGCCCTTTTTTTGTAGTTCTCAAACTCTGCCTGAAGCCGTTGAAGCATTTCCTTGTATTCTGATGCGTCTATTCCTGTTTCTACAGTCTGTTGCGTTATTTCGTCAGTTTTGTCTGTCTTTTTTTTCCTTTGCTGCTGTTCCTGCTGTTCTTGTTTCTCTTCCTCTTCCTTCTCTTCAAATAAGTCCCGCATGCTTATCATCACCCCATATATGGTTGTTGAGCTTAGCTCGTCTACGTTGGTTTAGGATAAACCACTTGTATTTAAATCTTTCTGAAAAGATTTATAAACCGCAAAGCCATTACCTACAGAATGATAGATCATTTGAGGATCACAATAGTCCGGACAAGAAGGCCTGTATCAAGGGGCGGCATAAATGAGGACATAAAGTGGCTATGCAGTTCGCTCGGGCTTTTTACGCTGCGGGACAAGGACAGCTCCTGTTATCGTATCTTTGTAGAGCTGCTGAAGGGCTCAAGGGCTCAGCGGGCATTGTCAAGCGATGACATGGCGTACATGCTTGGCTTAAGCCGCGGCACAGTTGTGCACCACATCAACAGGCTTATGGATTCGGGGCTTGTTGTTTCTGAAAAAGGCAGGTATATCCTGAGAATGGACAACCTTGAGGTCTTGGTGGACGAGCTTGAGCGCGATCTGGAAAGGGCTTTTGAGGACATGAAGGCAGCTGCAAAGCGCATAGACAGGCAGCTTGGGATTTGAACTCTCAACAGAACTTTTTTATATCTGCTGCCTTAAAAGCGTGCAATGCAAAAAAGAGGCAGGGGCAAAAAAGGAATAGAGCTGAGCGTCAACTTCTTTGTCATTGTTGTTCTTTCTGTCGTGATTCTCGGCTTCGGGCTGAAGCTGCTTTATGACGTGATTGCAAAAACAGAGCCTCTTTTTCCGCAGGAATGCACTGACCAGAGAATTGATGTGATGCTTGCCAGCAGCAGGGTTGCTGTCTGTCCTTCTGCAGCCACCATAGCGAGGGGCAAGTCAGGCAGTTTCCTTATAGGGATACTTAACACAGACGTTCCTGCCCAGTTCCTTGTGAGCATCAGCGCTGCGGGCGCTGTTGACAGGAATGACAACCTCATAATATCCGCGCCATTGAATGACTTTAAGTTTACGTACAAGAAGGATTACATTATTCCTCAAAACACTGACAAGAAGCTGGCTGTCATCGCTGCTGTTCCAAAAAGCGCTCCAAAAGGCACTTACATTATTGACGTTCTTGTGTGCAGCGGCACATCAAAGCCTGCAAGCTGCGCACTCGATAATTCTTATGACGCTGTGCAGAAGGTTTATGTGAATGTTCCTTAAGCTGTAATTTTATTAAACATGAGGATTAACATCTGAAAATGAAAGCTGTGGCGAGGGCTAGGAGTGTTGGCGGCTCAACAGTGATAACCCTGTCCAAGAAGGTTGTAAGGGGGGATGGCATAGCGCCTGGGCAGGTTGTAGAGATTATGGGGCAACAGACAATAACAATACAGAGAAAAGAGTACGAGCGTCTGAAGGGCGTGGAGAAGTCAGACCAGAAGCTCTTGCAGGATATGGCCCTCGGGATAAAAGATATACTTGAAGGAAAAGTGAAGGAAGTCTAAATCTTCTCTACAAAAAACCCTGAACATAGCGACAGTCACCCAAGCCCTTCCAGCAGCTCGGAAATCGCCTTCCTTTTGTCCTTTGCAGACATGACGAAGTTCGCAACAATGACGCCTTTTGCCCCCAGCCTGATTGCTGCCTTAACGTCTTCCTTGCTGCTCACGCCTGCCCCGCAAATTACCGGTATTGCTCTTACATTGTTCACTGCCTTTATCGTGTCTGTTATTATCTCCGGCTTGGCAGTTGAAACCCCAACCTTGCCTGCTATCAGCTCAGGCGGCTCTATTGCTATGTAGTCCGGGCTGCATGCCTTTGCTATTTCAGCAGCTTCCTTTGCTGTTGCCGCGCACACAACTGTTATTAGATTGTTCTTATTTGCCCGTTCCACAGCTTTTGTTACAAGCATCAGCGGTATTTTGTGCTCTGCGTGGTTGATTATTGTTCCTTTTGCGCCAGCTTCACTTACAGCTTCCGCAGTTACAAACCCAGTGTTCCTGCCCTGCTCTGCAGCGTCTATGTGCTGGGCAAACACAGTGACTTTTTTTGCCTTTTTTGAAGTCCTGTGTATGTCTGCTGCCTGTGCTGCGATTATTATGGTTCTTCCAGAAGCCATTTTCTCGCAAATTTCCACAATGGTTTCGGCATTTTTGCCTGTTCCTGATGCGTAGGTTTTAAGGTTGATTATCAGCATAGGCGTTCTTAGCATATAGTAGTATATTAAGCAAAACCTTTATATATTTGTTGGTATCGGAAAGCATTGAGAAAGAGGCGATTAGGAACTGTTTTAAAAAAAAGGGTTTGGAGGGGCTTAAAATGACGGGTTTTTTTAGCAACATAAAAACGAAGTTTTCTGACATGTTCTCTTCTGAAGAGGCAGATGTTCTTGCTGAAGCGGACAAGGACTATGTGGAGTTGGACACATCAGCCAGTGCTGACAAGGCAAAAGTTACAGTAAGGCCTTTCTCTATTGAGGACTTTGCCGACATCAAGCTTATTCTTGACGTTCTGAGAGAGGGCTCTACCATTGCCCTGGTCAACATCAAGCCGCTTAAGGACAAGGACATTATAGAATTGAAGCGCGCCATAAACAAGCTCAAGAAGACCGCTGACGCCATTGGCGGTGACATTGCAGGATTTGGCGATGACTATGTTGTCGTGACTCCCAGCTTCGCCCAGGTCTACAGGCGGTCAAAGGCAGCCGCATCAGGGCAGCAGGGCTCTCAGATGCAGTCCCAGGAGATAAAGCTTGAGGAAGAGGCGGTTTAGTGGCAACACCAAGTCGAGGCGATCTTACTGATAATCTCAAACACTTGCAGGAAGAAGCTTTCACAGCTTATAATGCGGCAAGAAGCCTTGAAACTGATTTTGATCTTGTCAAAGACGCTATAGAGAGGGCTCTTAGGGCTCTGCAAAGAGGGGATGCCGAGGATGAATCAAGACAACATCAAATAGCGGATGATATACTTTTAGTCCCTTCAACCGAAAAACCCAGCATAAAAACAGCGTTTTACACATTGGCTTCTTCTATCACGCAATTGCATGAGTTGCTTTCAAAAAGTTTTCAAGATGCTGAAAAGAGCAGTACTGCGCAGGAATTAGTTAAAGGATTGATGAATGACCGCGCAATGCTCCAAACGCTCATTACGCAAGTACTTGAAGATTTAAGGGACAACAATAAATCTACGGGCTACAGCAAAGCAGCTGGCAAATGTCATGATGCTAAGCCTATTATAAGAAGAATTAGTGAAAAGATTAGTGGAGTCCAAGATTTAATCAGGAAAAGCAGATAATGCCTATATGTGGTATGGCTAATCTAAAAGTTTAGGAGCGCCCTGTTAAGCTCCTCCTCGGAAATTATGGCCTTCTTCTTTATGGATAAAAAGATTAGGTCATCAATAAGCTCTATCTCTTCCTTGGTAAAGGTTTTGGCCTGCCAATTATTTCCAAGAACCATTTAAACCTAAAACCCAGTTATCTCATACTCCCTGACCAGTATCCATATGAATATTACCAGTATGAGTGCTCCTCCTATCATGACGTAGAAGCCGCTTAGGTCTGTTGTGACGTAGAGTTGGTATAGGCCGAAGGACATTATTCCAAATCCCAGCCATAGGAACTTGTCAAGGACAAGCTTCATTATCTCAAATTCCTGCTGTTGTGAGAGCTTTCTTTTCTTCTTTGCCATTAACTTTGCCATTAATCATGCACCTCTTTTTTGCCTGGTTGAGTTTTGCCTATTTTACCGTTACAGTTATCTGCTTGTCCTCAAGAACTGTTACTGACGAATCAACTGGATTGACTGCAACTGCACTGAGCGTGCATACGTATTCCTTTGAAACCATAGCAGGCGCAACCTTCAGCTGCGGTCTAAATTCTTTCTGCTGGCCCACCTCAACACTCTGCGAAGAAACTACCAGTGTGAAGCCTGTTGCAGGACCTGTATCACTTATGCATTGAAGCCCGAATGACACTTTATGAGTGCTTTCTTTATTGTTGTAGAACTTAACTCCGAAATTGTTCATTTTTCCCTTGTGCACTGTAAGATCTTCCCTTGACAGGCTAAGTGGATTATTCGGAGTCGCGTCAGATATCTGGCCAACTTGGTCTATGTTGAATTGTTCAGTTGCCTTTCCAAAGTAGCCCTTTATGAATGCCAGCCCTAAGCCGAGCATCGTCACCGCAAAAACTATTACTACGATAGAATTTATTGATACATCTAAAGCTGCCTTTTTGCTGTAAGCCAACAGGTTCACCTCTTTCTAATGCGTTCATGCATTATTCTGTTTATAAACTTTTCGCCGCTTTTACATGTGCTTTTCAAGTTTCTGCATTGCAAGCTTTCTGAGCTTTTCAATCACCGTTTCTATTGCCGCCCTGTTTCTTTCCACATAGTCTGGGCTTACGAAGAAGCCGTCATATGCTATGCTGTTTCTCAGTGTTCTCAGGTTTTCAAGCAGGGCTGTTTCATGCTCTGCAAACTGCCTGTAGTTTTTCCAGAGGTATTCTATCAGCAGCTTGTGCGCGCCTTCGCCTTGCGTTTTGAGTCCGTCCAGGAGCGCTATTACAGTCATCAGTTCCCTTGCAGCTTCGTAGTATTCCTTTATTGTGTTTGAGGGGTACTTGTTTGTGTCTATTGTTCTGACAAGCTCAAGTGTCGTGTCAACCATTCTTATTATTGATTTTGCCTTTTCCCTGTCTGCAGTGACTCTGATAAGGCCTTTGTCCATTCAGAACGCCTTGATGTAGCCCTTAAGCTTTATGCCGTTGAGGATGTTGTTTTTCAGCTCAGCGCTGAGAGAATCAAAGTTCTCGCTGAACAGTATGTTTATGCTTCTTCCTGTGTTTTTTTCAAACTGCTGCAGCTCAACCTTTTTTTCTTTGCACAGAAGGAACAGGTCTATGTCGCTGCCCTTTATGTCTTCTCCTCTTGCCGCCGAACCGAAAAGGACTATGGCGTCAGGCATGCACGTCTTGTAAAGGTAGTCAAGCAGCCCTGATTCGTATATTGTGCTGAGCGTGTTTATCCTCTTGTAGAAAACATAACCCTCATTTTCCCTGTTGGCAGAATATACGGGAAAGCCCTGTCTGTTCCTTGTGCGGGCTATGAAGCCTTCTTTTTCAAGCTCTTTTAAGTATTTCTTGACGGATGTCGGCGCTATCTTTGCCTTTCTGCTTATCTCTCTAAGGCTGAAGCCGCCTTCGGGGATGGGGTCGTCAAAAAACTGTCTCACCACCACCCATTTGTTATATTTTTGTAACATTCGTAATATATTTATTACTATCGTAATATAAATGTTTCGGTTTTGGTATGGTTGCTTTGCAAAAATATATTCTTCTAATCACTCGTGCAAATCCACAAAATTTATATACCTGCCTGAAATCCCTGAAACTACAAAAATGGCAAGGACAAAACCGCATTTGAATGTTGTGTTCATAGGTCATGTTGACCATGGCAAGTCCACGACAGTTGGAAGGCTGCTGTACGATTCAGGCACTGTTGATGAGCAGGCAATGAGGAAGCTCAGGGATCGTGCCAAGGAGCTTGGCAAGGGCGGTTTTGAGTTCGCCTTCGTCATGGATAACCTTAAGGAGGAGCAGGAGAGAGGTCTTACTATTGACTTGGCTCACAAGAAGTTTGAGACTCCCAAGTTCAACTTCACTATTATTGACGCGCCTGGCCACCGTGATTTTATCAAGAACATGATTACTGGCGCTTCGCAGGCTGATGCTGGCGTGCTTGTTGTTTCCGCTAACCGCGGAGATGGTGTTCAGGCCCAGACCAAGGAGCACATCTTCCTTGCAAGGACGCTTGGCGTGAACCAGCTGGTTATCGGCGTCAACAAGATGGACATGTGCCAGTATGACCCGAAAAGGTTTGAGGAAGTGAAGGCAGAAGTAAGCGCTGTTCTTAAGTCAGTTCGCTATAATCCTGATGAGATGCAGTTTGTTGCCATGGCTTCTTACCTTGGCGAGAACGTTGTCAAAAAGTCAGAAAACATGCCTTGGTATAAAGGGCCGAGTCTTGTTGAGGCTATTGACGGCTTTAAGGAGCCTGAGAAGCCGACGCAGCTTCCTCTTCGCCTGCCTATCCAGGATGTATATGACATCAAAGGCATAGGTGTTGTTCCTGTCGGAAGGGTTGAGACAGGGGTTATGAAGGTTGGCGAGAAGGTTGTCATTGTTCCTGCAAGGGAGGGCAAGGGCGTTACTGCAGAAGTAAAGTCAATAGAGATGCATCATGAGCAGATGCAGGATGCTGAGCCTGGAGACAACATCGGCTTTAACCTCAGGGGCGTTTCCAAGAAGGACATAGCTCGCGGCGATGTTGTCGGGCACCCTAACAATGTTCCGACTGTAGCTACCGAGTTCACTGCGCAGATTGCTGTGCTTAACCACCCGACTGTTGTCACGATTGGCTACACGCCTGTTTTTCACATTCACACTGCTCAGGTTGCGTGCCAAGTAACAGCTATTCCGAAGAAGATCAATCCTGCTACTGGCGAAGTTTTGCAGGAGAACCCCGACTTTTTGAAGAACGGCGACATAGCGGTTGTGCAGATTAAGCCGCTGACGCCTCTTGTCATTGAGAGGCAGAAGGACATCCCGCAGATGGCAAGGTTTGCTGTCAGGGATTCAGGCCAGACTGTTGCTGCCGGCATGTGCATTGAGCTTGTGAAGAAGGATCTGAAGTAGCTGTTTTAATTTGAGCCCTCGTTGTGAGGGGCACAGTAAATTAGCAGCTTATTGTGCTGAAGGCAAAGGTGTTGTAAAGGTCAAAATGGCGCAGAGAGCAAGGATAAAGATTGCGAGCACGGACATAGCGAAGGTTAACCAAATCTGCGACTCCATCCGAGACATAGTGGGCAAGACAGGCGTTGACATGCGCGGCCCGATTCCTTTGCCTACGAAAAAGCTCAAGGTCACGACAAGAAAGTGCCCGTGTGGCGACGGCAAGGCTTCTTTTGACAGGTTTGAGATGCGCATCCACAAAAGGCTTATAGACCTTGGAATGGATGAGCGTGCTTTGCGCCTGGTTATGAGGGTTCCTATTCCTGAGGGGCTTAATATTGAGATTGAGATGGTTGGGGGCTAAGGCTCAATTACCTTTATTCCTTCTATTTTCTTGAAGTCTTCATCGTAAGTAAAGATGTTCCTCACATTGTTTTTTATCATGGTGGCTAAAATCAGGGCGTCATTTGGAAGCAAGCCGTATTTTATCGCTAAGGCGCATGCAAGCCCTTCGTAATCCGGCCATGCCCCGAATATTTTTATCTTATCTTCAATATTTGCATAAAATTCAATGTAGTTCTTATATACGTCCTTGGATAAGCTTTTATCGCTTTTAATGAACTTTATGATTTCAAACTTTTTATTATGCCCAAGGATTTTTATGGCGCTGTGCATCAGAAGCTTGAATTTTAGCTCGTTTAGAACAATTACACTCGTGCATAAGCTTGTTTTGTGCTCATCTAGAAAATCGCTTGCTTTTTCCCATCCTTCCGCTTTAGTTAGCAGGTCTATAAGTGGGGCGGTGTCCACAAATATTCTTTCAGCCATTTTCAGGTTGTAGCCATAGCTTCAAACATGATTTCGTCAAGCCTTTTGTGGTCCACACCGCCTTTGCCAAATAATCCTGCCAAATCCCTGAAACTCTTTTTGATGGGAACTAAGATGACAGCCCCATTTGCTTTAAATACTCTTACCTTTGTATTTTCGGTCAGCCCCTCTGACTTCCTTATGCTTTTCGGGATTACAAGCTCTCCCCTGTTTCCTATCTTCTTGATGTATGATGTCATTCCTCATAGAAAAATTCAGAAGTATATAAATTTTTCTGAATTTTCAGGATAATTCCGAAAACGCGCAGAAGCCGGTGGCGTTGTTTGCGCCTTGTCATGAGGGTTCTTATTCCCCGGGGCTTAACATTGAGATTGAGATGGTTGGGGGCTAAGGTCATAAGGTCTATGCAGAAGCAGAAACAACGATAGGATCATAAATAAGTTCCAACCTGTCTAACAATCATCCTTTGGTTCTTCACTATTTTTTCCGTGTCTGTAAACATCCTTCCTATTCTGGTAAGGACATCGCGCTCTGTTTTTATTTCAGACAAAGCTTGATTGATGTTTTGTATTGCCTGGGGGAAAACGTTGCTGTAAACATCCCTGATTGCCGCTTCAATGAGTTCCCTTATTCGTGAGCTTTCAGGAATAGTTGACCCTATTGCGTTGTGCACTGCAGTTGACAAGGCAATTTTCTCCTGTTCCAACTCAGTAAGCTTCTGCAAAGCTTTTTTTAGCTTCTGAAGCTTGGTTTTGTCTGCTGTTGTTGCCGCAGCTCCTGCTGCAGTTATAACTCCTGTTAGTCTAGTTGCCTCAGTACTCATATCAGTCATTATGCCGAAGTCCAGACTGTCCAGCCTCTCAAGATTTTCTATCAGCTTTTCAAGTTCATTTTCAATCTTGCTGTTAGGGGCTATTCTAGCTGCTACAGCAGAAGCCTGCTTCTGGAAGCCTTCCTTGAGCCTGGCCGCTTCGCCCTGATCTCTTACCTTTTGAAGCTGTTCAATTATGTCTAACAAATGCTTGAGCTGGTCTTCTTCGCTGGTAGTAGCGGTTATGGCTGTGGCAATAAGCGTTTCGGCTTTCCTTATTCCATCATCCTCCCGCTTATACACGTTTTCCTCAAGTCCTGCATCTCTCTTTGCAGCACCAACTTCCCGTTGTGTTTTGATTGATGAAAGTTGGTCTTCACGGCTGCCCCATTTGCCGGGGCTCATCCATCCAAGGCCTGCCCTTGAACCGGAGAATAGTATTCCTATAAGCAAAAATAGTAAGACAATGGCTGCTATCCCTAGCAATCCCCCCTGTCCGAAGTCTATCAATGCAGCAAGGTTATTGACAAACGTAGTGGATGTTACAGCGATTCCTGCGAACGCAAAGCTGAACCAGACTACAGCGTTCTTGTTCTGTGTATCTTTGAAAGGAGGTATTATGTTGGCAACAACATAAATTAAAGAAAACAACGCTATCCACACCAGGAAGATAACATATACGGGAACTGTTTGTGTGGGCATTGGAAGCCCGGGTGTGGCGTTCCAGGGAGGCCAGGATACAGGATTGCCTAAAATGCCCCATAAGGATTGCAGAAAGGGGTTGTTCTGGAAAAAGCCGGGGGATGCGGCAAGAGCGCTTGGTGCGGATAAGAACGCCAGCAGCACAATGAAAAACCATTTCAGGTTCTTACTGCTGCTCATGCTTGCACCTTTTTGTAGCTGCATTTATTCATGTTTTTAAAATCCGGCATTTACACATATAAAAACTTTTCTGTGCATGCGCTGTTTTTGCTGCTTCTTTGCTGCTGCCGCGCTTCTGCCTGGTGTTGGTTTTTCGGCACCTTTTGGTGTCGAACCATGCAAAAATTTATATAATACCTTTCCGGAAAGCACATGGCAAGAGGAGGTTTTCACTTATGGCAGAGCAGTCGCTTATACTTATCCCGGCCCTTTTCATGGGCGGTGTTCTTGGGCTTATAGAGCTCTTCTTTGTGCATGCGGATGAGCGTGGGATGGGCTGGCTTGGGCATGGCTTGCATGCGCTTCCTGCGACAATGATTTTTGTCTTTATCAGCATGAATGTCGGTTATGCATTGACTTTTGTCGGGCAAGCTGTTACAGTAACCCCTTTAGTGGAGCTTGGCGTCAGGGCTTTCATTGCCATTGTTGCGATGCTTAAGATTAGCGCAGCAGCAGCGATAGTGGGGCGGGTTGGTGAGAAGTTCCCGCACACGCTTGCAATGGGCGCATTGGTCTTTGCCGTGCCTTACATATGGCAGTTCACAGGCCCTTCGTTGGTTAAGCTTATGCCTTTCTTGGGTTGATAAATTGCGCGGATTTGTGGGATTAATATCAGATTTAAATGATAAACTTTAAATATCAGTTGATAATTATAGTTATCAAATGGAAATTTTAGTTACTAATAAGAGGGACGTGGTGTTGGAGTTTTTCCTTGTTCACCCGACAAGGGAAGTTCATCTTCGCGAATTGGCGCGTGCCTTGCGCATATCCTTTCCGTGGACCAGAAGGCTTGTGTCAGTGCTTGCAAAGGAGGGCTTTCTTGTGAGAAAGAAGGGTCATAATCTGGTTCTGGTCAAGGCAAACAGGGATTACGAATTGTTTCGCGCTCTTAAGCGCAGCTATAACCTGTTCGCGCTCCATAAGTCAGGTCTTGTTTCACATCTGGTTGATATTTATGGAAGGCCTGCGGCAATTGTTCTGTTTGGCTCTTTCAGCAGGGGCGAGGATACGGAGTCAAGCGATGTGGACATAGCCGTGGTGACAAAGAAGGGGATTAATGCTGACCTGTCCTTGTTTGAAAAGCAGCTGCAGAGGAAGATAAGGATAACTGAAATAAGCATTGAAGCCATGGATTCGGAGTTTGCCATCACGCTGGCAAACGGGATTGTACTGTCAGGGTATCTTGAGGTAAAATGAAGGCGTTTGCAGACTTTATTGCAGAGGGGAAGGTGCAGAAAAGGAGCAGCGGTCCTGCAGAGGCGCGCTCTTTGTTTGTCCAGTCAAAGGAGAGGCTGGCTGACCTTCAGAGCCTGCCAATAGAGGAGAGGAATGCCCAGTTCCGTTTTGAGGATGCTTATGAAGTGCTGCGTGAAGCGCTGCAGTCATTTCTTGCCTTGGAAGGATACAAAGCCTATTCACATGAAGCTGTATTCTCCTTTGCATATGAAAAGCGTATAATGTCTGAGCTGGATGTGATGAAGGCGGACAGGTACAGGGAAATAAGGAACGACATAAATTATCGGGGGAAAAAGGTTGGTGTTGACGAAACAAAAGAAATTATTTCGTTTGTAAAGAAGGTTCTTCCTGATATCGAAAACAAGTTTTTGCGGGCTTCTGGAAGGAAAGAATAAGCTCAGTGTTTTCTGAACATTATTGGCAGCATAGGCACAATCATCTTTGCAGTTTCCTTTGCTGTGCCGATGCCGAACGTAGGCATCTTTACAGAGCCGAGGATGCCGGTTGTGAACAGGTAAACCAGGACTCCTCCGATGATGAGCCCTATGAAGAAGCCCTTGAACCAGTCTCCGTAGCTTATTATGTAGCCCTTTTTGCCTCTTTTTATGTTCATGCCTGTTCTGCAGTTTCCTTTTATTTAAAGGTTTCTTTTCGGTTTTGAAGAACTCATCAAACCGAAACAAATAAATATGCCTAAAATCCAGTATATAAATAACCATCATATAATACCTAAAAATAGGCATAATGTGTTGGAATTGTGGAAACATGGCGAAACTGCAGTTTGACGGCAGGCAGTTTAAGCTCACGCTGCCTAAGAAGCTTCTGGAGGCGTTGGGCTGGAAGAAGGGCGATGACGTAGTTGTGGAGCTCGAGCTTTCAGGCGTCATTGTGCTTAGTAACCGTTCTTCAGCCGCATCACATGAGCTAAAGAAACGGGACAGGGAGAGGATTGAGTATGCGCGTTAAGCATGTTAAGCCGTTGTCTGCAAAAGACATAGTTCTGAAGAAACGTAGTAGCAAGAGCCATAAGGGCGATAATGGAAAAGTGCTTTTGGTTGGCGGAAGCGTTGAATACGTTGGGGCAATTGTGCTTGCAGGCATGGCTGCTTACCGTTCAGGCGTTGACCTGGTTGTGGTTGCTGCGCCGGAAAAAATTGCGCTTGCAATTAACTTCTGGCCTGACTTCATAACCGCCAAGTTTAAAGGCAGCTGCTTTAAGGAAAGCCATGCGGATGAAATAATCAGGATGAGCAAAGAGTTTGATGTCCTTCTTGTTGGCAACGGCCTGGGGCTGAGGCGAGAGACAAAAAGTTTTGCAAAAAAGGTTGTAAAGAGCTTAAGCTGCGTCAAGGTTATTGACGCTGATGCCATAAAGTCAATTCGTCTTCAGGACGCTGAAAATTCAATAATAACGCCGCACAGGGCGGAGTTTGATTTCCTTCTGGGAAACAGTGGCATAAAAGCAGGGCATATGAGTCTGCAGGAAAAGATAGCTGCTGCAAAAAAAATAATCGGCAATAACGTCATTCTTCTGAAAGTAAGGTCTGGCTCAGTAACAGGCATAGTATTTTCAAAGGACAAAATCGCTTACAACACTGTGGGAAATGCTGGCATGACTGCGGCAGGAACTGGCGACGTGCTTGCAGGGCTTTGCGCCGGCTTGGCTGCTCAGGGCAACAGCTTGTTTGCGTCTGCCTGCGCTGCAGCTTATGTCAATGGATGTGCTGGTGACCTGCTTTTCAGGGAATACGGCTACGGCTTTACTGCTACAGACCTTGCTGATAAAATTTCTTTTGTTTTGAAGAGGTGGGCTTAGGGCATGGTGTTGGCAAACATTTTTTTTGACATAGGGCTTGTCATCATAGTTGCCACGCTTGTTGCTTTGGCTGCTTCGCTGCTTAGGCAGCCTCCTATCCTCGCATACGTGATTACGGGGCTTGTTATAGGGCCTCTGACGGGCATTGTGCCGGATTCGGAGCTTGTGCTTCGTCTTTCAGAGTTCGGTGTTGCTTTCCTGCTTTTCCTCGTGGGGCTTGAGATGGACATGAGGAAGCTTAAGAGCATTGGCTTGGTTTCTGCTCTGACAGGGCTTGGGCAGGTTGCATTTACTGCGGTTGCCGGATTCTTCCTGACAGTTGCAATGGGATTTTCAAATGTTGAGGCTGTTTACCTTTCCCTTGCTTTGGCTTTCAGCAGCACAATGATTGTTGTGAAGTTGCTTTCTGACAAGAAGGAGCTTGACACTTTGCATGGCAGGATGCTTGTCGGCATCTTGCTTATTCAGGATGTTGTTGCCATTTTTGCTTTGGCTTTGGCTAATAATGTTGGTAGTTATTCCCTTGATTTTGTTGCCGTTTCTCTGTTTAAAGGTTCTGTTCTGTTTGCTGTTGCTTTTCTTGCCGGCAGGTTTGTTCTGCAGGGCCTGTTTAAAGTGATTGCGAAGTCGCAGGAGCTGTTGTTTCTCGTTTCCGTGTCATGGTGTTTTGGTCTTGCTATGTTTGCAGGCGTTCTTGGCTATTCAATAGCGATAGGCGCGTTTCTTGCAGGCATAAGCCTTGCCTCGTTTAAGTATAGCTTTGAGATAATAAGCAGGGTTCGTTCTTTGAGGGATTTCTTCGCGACGATTTTCTTTGTGTCTCTGGGCATGCAGATAACTCTTGCCTCAGTCAGGGAGGTAATCATTCCCGGAATAGCCCTTTCTGCGTTTGTGCTTCTGCTTAATCCCTTGGTGGTCATGCTTTTTATGAGCTTTTTCGGCTACAACAGGAAGGTTTCGTTTCTTTCCGCAATAGGCATTGCGCAGATAAGCGAGTTCTCGCTTATACTTGTTGCATTGGGAGCGTCTCTTGGGCATCTCAGCCAGAAGGTGGTTGTGCTGACTTCTGTGGTGGCTCTGATAACCATAACGCTGACTTCCTATATGATAACGTATAACAGCCAGATTTACGGCTTTATGTCAAGGTTCCTTGGCATCTTTGCCCGGGTTTCTGTCAGGAGGCAGGAGGTGGAGCATTTTCCTGAGCGGTTCAGGCCCAGGGTTGTTCTGTGCGGCCAGAACAGGATTGGCTACAGCGTCTACAGCAAGCTGAAGCAGATGGGGACAAGTTTTTTGGTTGTTGACTACAATCCCGAAATAATCAGGGAGCTTGTAAAGGAAAGGATTCCGTGCATTTATGGCGACATCGGGGATGTTGACATAATAGAGCGGCTTAATCTTGAGGAAATAGAAATGCTTATTTCCACTGTTCCGGACATCAATGCGAACTCGCTTGTCATAAAGAAGCTGAAGGAATGCAACAGGTCTGTGATAATAATAGTTACTTCAGATCAGGTTGAGGACGCGCTTCGCCTTTATCAGGAAGGCGCTGACTATGTCATTATGCCGCATTTCCTGGGCGGCGACCATGCTTCTGTGCTTATAGAGAGCTTCAGGGACCTTAACACTATCCTCCGGACAAGGATTCAGCACATAAGGGAGCTTCACAGGCGCAAAAAGCTCGGTCATGAGCACCCTTCATAAAGAGATAGAAAAACTTTAATACTACCTAAAGGAATGTAATTGGCATGGCTACAGCAGATCTCCTTAAGAAGTACTATTTCACTAAAGAAGAGGGGGCAGAGGAGCATCTGATTCATGAGCAAAGAAAGACTGGCTTTCCCGAGCCCAATTTCAGGCACAGGATTGTTGTTGAGTCAATAGGCCAGCCGATTGAGTCTTCTTATTTCTGGATTATAGACCATCTCAGGTATGATTGGGGGTATACTGACTTTATCAAGATAACTGATGTCTTCGCTGCTTCTGAGCAGTCTGCTTTCTTTGGGGTTTCTGAGCAGCGGCTTGGAGCTCAGCAGGAGAAAGCAGCCACTTATCTCAGGGGCATCAGCGAGATGGTTAAGGCTCTGTTCCAGATTGTGAGGGAGCTGAGGATTATTGACGAGCGGCTTTCTTATTACATTGACACTTATGAAGGCAGGCCCACTGCTATGAGTTCGGAGATAACGCTTAAGGGCGTTTGGATTGACCAGGTTGAGGGCGGCGTCAAAAACGCGGCTTCTGTCTACGGGCTTGCTCAGAGCGTTGGCTTCTCAATTCTCCCTGACTTGTTCTTCAGGATTAGGATAAAGGACGTAGACAAGCTTGATGTGCAGGTTGATGCGCTGGAGTTTAATGAGAAGGTGAAAGAAGTGCTTAGGAGAAAGCTGAGGCAGTTCTATGAGTGGAAGAAAAGAACTTATAGTGAGCTCGGCACAAGGCGCAGGTTCATAATTAAGTATCTTAGGCAGCATTATGAGACTATTAAGCTTTACATGGGCTGGATTAAGCCTTATCTGCGCAACATAAGGCGCCTGCAGCTTGACCAGAAGAGGCTTGACTCTGCTGACATGATTTCTGCTTTTGAGGGCGCGATGGTTGAGATTGAAGTGCTGGCTAAGAAGGACGCGCCGAAGTACAGGAAGTTCAGGCCGTGCATACTTGTGCATTTCCTTTATAGGACAAGGCCTGCGATGCAGTATGTTGGTGAGGGTTATCAGCGCGGCCCTATGCACACGGGCAAGTTTGACCTGGTTATGCGCGGCTACATATGGAGCAATGAGCACATTGAGAATTACCAGAAGATGAGAGAAGAGGAAGATTTGCAGCTGATGAGCCTGATTAATGATTCCATTAAGGAGTCCATGGAGGCTCTTGGCGACGAGCTTAAGCATTATCTTATGGAAGGCGGCGAAACCTTTGATGCTCCAAAGCCTGCTGCAAAGCCCAGGTTGCCTTCTTTCATAGACCCTTTCTCTGCTTTGTTTGGTGGAGTGAAGGAAATCGCCACGTCGTTTGGCTTTCCAAAAGGCGATGAAGGAGGAAAAAAGAAGGGGAAGGAAGATAAGATTGAGATTGCTGACGAGATAGTGAGTGCTTCCAGCGAGCTGAAGACAGACATATACCAGACATATAAGAATTACAAGAAGATGCACGGCATGCTTACTTGGTGAAAGGGTTTTGGTCTTTAGCTTTTGTTATCGTAAATTGCTGTAATTAGTGTAAAGTTTGCATACAATTTGCGAGATTAGAATTGCGCCAGTAACTCAACTAATCAGCGCAATTCTATATATTTACTAACAACCTCTTAAAATGTGCAATATGCAATTCTGGCTGGTTTTCTAGACCAGGAATTTGAAAAGAGGTTTCACCTTGTGGTTGTGCTTCAGGTTTAGCAATACTGGGGAAGATTGTTGCGGGGTCTACTCTGTAATGCCTTGCTTTTGCCACATATCTCACATTGTTCCAGCCATTAGTTAATCCAAAATGCAGATGCACAAGTCTGCCTTCTTCATTTCCAGAATCTTTATGCAATGTTGCAATAACATCACCTTTGCCAACAACTTGACCAATGTCAACTTGAGGAATGACATGGTGATAAATTGAATATCGCCCACTGCCTTTTTTACCATGCTCAATTTCTATAGTTGTGCCGTAACCCCAACCCTCCGGCAATTTATATCCAACACTTTCCAATAATTTGTTAGATACAAACCGCGCAAATCCGTCTGCAATAGCTCTTACGGGAGTTTCTTCAGGCAATCCCAGAATACACCTGCTATCTTTATCGATATACGCGGCAAAGTCAAATGCTTCATGAGCCGGAGAATAACCTTTCCAGCCATTCCAATTTACCCATTCTCTAAAATTAGGAATATCTGAACCATTAATTGGCAGAGTTATGTCTAAATCAGGAGTCCAGATTTTAGTATCTTTTGCGATTCTTTCAAGATTTTTCCCCGCCATATTGGTGAACTCTTTTGTTCAGGCTATGAAGATGAGAATCGTGGAAGGTTACTCAACGAGCTTTGACATAAAGGATGCCGCTATATAAAAAAGGAGCTTCTGGATGTCCGCTATTTTCTGGTGTATTGGTACTGACTAGCATATGCATTGCATCCGCTCCAGCAGCTATAGCTTTCTCTATCAACGCCTCTAATGCGACCTCTGCAGTTGGCTGTCTTAAAGAACTAATGTGCACGAAATTTCTTTCTGGGGGTTGCACTAGTAATGTGCGATCTTTGACTTCATACGGCCTCATATCTCTATATCCGTCTGCTAGCAAGTCATCAGCATGAGTATAAACCCTTATTCCCTTATGTGGACCTGTATAGTGCATTGTATATGCGGACATTTTGTAACAAGAGTGTTTGTTTAATATATAAATGTTTCGCTACTAAGCAGTAGTTATGGCGGATTTTCCAAAAAGCGCTACAAGGTCACTAAGGAGTGAATCTGTCGTTTAGCGACGGCAGATATAGTGGATTAGAAAGTGCGCTGTAGCTACACTTGGCTACGTGTCAAGACTTCCGTCTTGAGCATCATCAGAAATTCGTAAATTTCTGAGACTTCCTAAGGCGAAAACTTAGGGCGTGGGAAACAAAACACGCGAGGTAACAGTCTCGCTTTTTTATTTTTTTAATCGAAAGATTTATATAATACCTTAATTTAGGTAGGTTTATACTAGAAAAAAGGTATTTAGATGTTAACGCCCAAACAGATTAAGATATTCGAAGCATTTTTGAGAAAACCCTATCAAGAGTTGACTTACAAGGAGATAAAAGATTACTCAAAAGAAAAATCAAATTCAATTATTCAAAAAGCGGTGGTGAAATTTCTCGCAGAAGATCTTGTTAAAAAAAGAGAAGTTGGAAATATCATTTTATATGCTATAAATTTAGATAATAGCACGGTTTTTTCATATTTTGATATAGTTATAAAAGAGAAACGATCTAACTTAGTTAAAAGCAGTTTAAAAATAATTAGAGAAGAACTATCAAATATAGAATTTGTATCTATTGTAATTTTTGGATCATATGCTGAAGGGAAACAAAAAGAAAAATCCGATTTAGATATTGCAATTTTTGTAAATTCAACGGAAGAAAAAAAGAATTGTGAATTATCTATGAAATCTGCTGAACTTAAATCAATTCTACAAATAGACACTCATGTCATTACAAAAGATGAAATGCTTCAGATGTTAAAAGACAAACATGAAAATTTGGGAAAACAGATAGCATATAAACATCTTGCAATTCATAATCCAATGATATTTTATTCAATACTTCAGGAGGGGATGAACAATGGATTCAAAATTGTATATTCATAGGGCAGAAAACGAGATAAAACTTGCAGAAATAATCTTTGTGATAAGCGAAGAGCCAGTAATACAAAAAGAAACATTCAAAATTAAAGAACCAGAAACATACTTCAGTGCAGTAATTGCACATAGTTATTACAGCATCTTCTATGGAGCAAAAGCATATCTAGCAAAAAAAGGAATCGAAGTATCTGCTCCAGAAGAGCACAAAAAAGCATTTGATGAATTCAAAAAATTTGTTGAAAGTGGAGAGCTTGGTGTTGAACTTCTCAAAATTTATCAAGAAGCACTAGTTCGAGCAGAATATCTGCTAGGAATTTTCAAAGAAGAAAAAAAGAAACGCGGAGAATTTACATACAGGACTATGCCACAGGCAAACAAAGAGCCAGCAAAAGAAAGCATAGAACACGCAAAGACATTCTTTAAAAATATGAATAACTTAATTGGTAATTGATAAAAATGGCAAGATCATATTATTCAAAACAAATTAAGGACTTTTTAAGTGATAGCAAGGAATACATTTTAGGAGAATTAACAAGAAAACACGAGTTTAATCTTGAAGAACAACAAAAAAATGCATGGATTGTGGAAATAGAACTATTAAAAGAACAACTTAAAGAATTTGCTGAAGGCCACATCCTCTTTGAATATTCAATTCCACGAATGGGAAGACGTGTTGATACAATTTTTATTTATAGAGGGTTAATTTTCGTTATTGAATTCAAGGTAGGAGACTATGAGTATACCAATTATGCTATCGATCAAGTTTTAGATTATGCAGTTGATTTAAAAAATTTTCAAGAAGGCAGCCATAATATAAAATTAATTCCTATTTTAATTGCGACAAAAGCAAAAGAATCTCAAAATAATATTAATGAACAATATGAAGATGGAATATTTAAACCAATATTGTGTAATTCCAATAACTTAAAAATATATATAGAGAATATATCGCATAAATATAGCGAACGCGAAATTGAACCAAATCTATGGGAAAATTCTTTATATAAGCCTACCCCCACAATAATTGAAGCAGCTCAAGCATTATATAGAGGGCACAGCGTCAAGGAAATTTCACGTTCAGATTCAGATACGATTAATTTAAGTAGGACTTCGGAAGCAATAAATAAAATTATCGATAAATCAAAAAAAGAAAAAGTAAAATCTATATGTTTTATTACTGGTGTGCCCGGTGCCGGAAAAACATTAGCAGGTTTAAATCTTGCAAATGAACGGCACAAATTTATTGAAGAAGAACATGCGGTATTTTTATCTGGCAATGGTCCTCTCGTTGAGGTATTGCAAGAAGCATTAGCAAGAAATGATGTCGAAAATTCTAAAACTGAAATTAGGAAAAATAACGCTTTAAAAAAATCAAAATCATTCATTCAAAATATTCATCATTTTAGAGATGATGCTTTAAGTGTGATTACTCCTCCCATTGAAAGAGTTGTTGTGTTTGATGAAGCACAAAGAGCATGGACACATAAACAAACTTCGTCATTTATGCAAAAAAAGAAAGGTGTATCTGATTTTAATATGTCCGAGCCTGAATTTCTGATAAGTATCATGGATAGACATTCTGATTGGGCAGTAATTATTTGTTTGATAGGTGGCGGACAAGAAATCAATACTGGTGAAGCAGGCTTACCAGAATGGTTTTCTGCATTAAAAAAGTACTATTCTCATTGGAATGTGTATATATCATCAGAAATAAAAGATATTGAATATACAAGAGGCCAAACTATAAACCAAATGGTGGATGGCTTAAAATATGAATCTCTACCAGAATTACACCTGAGTACTTCTATTCGTTCTTTTAGAAGCGAAAATGTATCCAAGTTTGTAAAATCAATTCTTGATAACGATGTAGAAAATGCAAAAATATTATTATCAAAACTAGAAAATAAATATCCATTATTAATTACGAGAAGTTTACAAAAGGCAAAAGATTGGTTAAGGCAACAAGCAAGAGGGAGTGAACGTATTGGAATAATCGCTAGTTCTGGCGGAGATAGATTAAAACCTGAGGGCATATATGTTCAAGTTAAAATAGATGCAAAAAATTGGTTTTTAAATTCCAAAGAAGATGTTAGATCGTCATACTATCTTGAAGATGTTGCCACAGAATTCGATATTCAAGGATTAGAACTGGATTGGACTTGTGTTGGGTGGGATGCTGATTTGAGATATTTAGATAATACTTGGCAGTTTAAAAGATTCAGAGGAACAAACTGGCAAAATATTAAGGATGAAGAAAGTATAATTTATCTTAGAAACGCTTACAGAGTTCTTTTGACAAGAGCTAGGCAAGGTTTTATTATATTTTTACCAGAAGGAGATTCGTCTGATAACACTAGAAAACTTGAGTATTATGATGGAACTTATACCTTTCTAAAAAGTATAGGATTAAAAGAGATATAGTTCATTTTTCTATCACTTTTCAATACAACATTCTCAGTTTGCTCAGATATCTAAGAAAAGCAAGTTTCCTGCTACATTTATCTGCCAGATATCAGAAATTATCTGAAAGCAGTCATCTGGGGCTTGTAGCGTTTCTGCGGAAAGCGCCATAGACGACAACCACCAAAAATCTGGGTTTTTCTGCTTTCACGACGACGTTACAACATTTCCCTCATTATAAACCTTTCGATTGTTCACTACCCGTAAAAGACTACACTACAGGCACCCGCCTTGATGAAAGTTTGCCCACAGACTTTGAATTTTCCCTCAGTAGATACGATACTTTCTTATATTCCTTTGTCCTTATGTCTTTCATGCCGCTTGAAGAAGAGCTCAGGGATTTGAGGAGGCTTCATCCTTCCGAGAGGATTAAGCGCCTTAAGGAGCTTGAGGAGCAGAAGAAAAAGGAGATTGAGGAAGCGGAGGTGATGCTTAAGGAGTCTGAGAAAGAAGCGCAGGCAGAGGAGGAGGAAAGGACAAGCTTGCCTGTTCCGCACATGAAGGCTGTGAGCCCTGAGAGCATAGAGACTATTGAGGCAAAGTTGCTTTGGGCTGCGAAGCGCGGGGTTTCTCTTCAGCAGAAAGAGGAGGAAGTTGCTGTTCCTGCTGCTAAGGAGCATCTCAGCTTATCCGAGGCGGTTGAAGATGAGCGCGTGAAAGCTCAGGAGGTTTCAAATGTCCAGTACGGCGAGCAGCTTGCAGAATCAGTCAGGCGCCAGTCAGGGGCTGCTGTTGTTGAGGCATATGCCCGTCAAAAGGCATCTTCTGCCGGGGAGGCTTACGAGTCAATCACAAAACAGCGTGGAATAGAGCAGGTCTACCAGAAACCGGAAGCCAGGACAGAAATAACTTATGAGACGAGGAGCGCAACCCCCGGGCATGAAGCTCAGCAGGCGCAACCGCAGCAGCAACCGCAGGATTTTTATACAACATCTCCTAAGGAAAAGAAAAAGAGGACAACAGGATAGTGAGAGGTTTGAATAACCAGCTAAAATGTCAGAATTTTCCACTAGTTTTTAACTAGTGGCAGAGGCTTCTGCTCTGCCAAATCCTATCAGGGAAAATTCTGAGCATGATCAAAAACCACCGAGCATGTGTAGTCAGTAGCTACATTCCACCGGTCTTTGACCGGTGGTTTTTGACAATATCAAACCTCTCAAAGAATGACTTTGAATTTTGAAGTAAATGGTGGTTATTCAAAGTCATCTATTAAGAAAGCAGGAAAAATGGTTTTTTACGGCAACAACAATTACAAGGGCGCTTATTTCAGCGCCATGGACCGTGGATATGCTCCTATACCTGACGCTTTGGATGTTGTGCCTGAGATGGGTGGCCTGAGCCCTGGGGACATAGGTATCTCTGCTCCGCCAATGCAGAACCAGCTTGAGGCGCTGCAGGCAAAGATTAGGCAGGGTGCGAAGAGGGTTGAGCTTGGCTTTATGGGGCGCGGAAAGGGCTCTATGAGCCAGGGAAGCACAACGCCTGAGATGTACGGGCTTGAGGAAAGAAGGGATATGAAAGAGCTTGCCAAGTTCAACAAGGTCATTCTAACAACTCATTCAACGCCTGCAATTGGCAACGTCTCAGGGCTTACTGAGCAGGGCTTTAATGAGATGGCGAGGGAGCAGGCATTCAATGAAATCAGGAGGGCAATTGACTTTGCTGCTGATGTCACGCAGGGCGGGGCTGTTGTCCTGCACACTGGCGAGTTCCAGAGGCCGCTTTACGACAACTACCCTGACTTCGCCTTGAATCCGGCTGAGACCGATGTGGGCCATAGAATGCATCCTGAGGGTGAGAGGAAGAAGGCTGTTTTTCATGTTGTGGATGAGAGGACTGGCCAGGTTATCCCTATAAGGACAGACCAGCCTGTGCCTTTGCCTGTGTGGAAGAAGGATGGGAAAGACAACTATGTAATAGACGAATATGGAGAAAAGGTGCCTGAAACAGAGACGGACCCGGCTAATCCGGCTACTGTAAGGTATAAGATGGCTCCGAGGGAGTGGAGCTATTTTGTGGAGGAGTCTGTCCGATGGAACAGGGAGCACCCGGACCAGGCTCAGAGGAATGCTGAGCTTCAGTACTTCATAGAGCAGAACGACATGCAAAGGCTGCAGTTCAAGTCTCTTTCAAAGTTCTATGGTGGAATAGAGCGTGTTGAGCGTAATAAAAAGCTGCTTGAAAAAGTTGAACAAGGCATAAAATTCTATGAAGAGCTTGAGAAAGGCCTGCCATCTGACGAGTTGTGGAAGCTCAAAAGGCAAGGGGGGTCAGAGCTTCAGGGGCTTATACCTCCCGACGATCCAAGACTGCCGACAGAGATACTGAAGGAACAAAAGGTGAACATTGAGGGTGAGCTTCAAAGAATGGTGTATTCCGAGCTCAGCTACACCCAGCAGGCTCGTGATATTGAGGAGAGGCAGAAGTACATAAAGCCGATTAAGGAATATGCGATTCAGAAGAGCGCTGACACGATTGCGAGGGCAGGGCTTTTTGCCATGCAGAAGTCTGAGCAGATGAAAACTGCCGAACCAATTTTTGTTGCGCCTGAGAACATTTTTCCTGAAACCTACGGAAGCCATCCGCAGGAGCTAAGAAGCCTTATAGTGGCTGCCAGGAAGAGCATGGCTCAGGAGCTTGAGAAGCGCCACGGCTATGATCCCCAGCATGCTGCTGAGCTTTCGCAGCAGCACATAAAGGCGACGTTTGATATTGGTCATGGCTACACGTGGCGTAAGTATTTTATCGGTGACCCTGACAAGAGCATTGCTCAAAATGATGTCTCTTTTAAGCGCTGGCTTCTTGATGAGGTTGAGAAGCTTGCAAGAGACAAGATTATAGGGCACATACATATTTCTGACAACTTCGGCTATGAGGACGAGCACGTTGACCCGGGCATGGGCAGGGCTCCTATCAAGGAGTTTGTTGAGAGGATGAAGGCGCACGGCATAAAGAATGTGATTGTTGAGCCTGCGCATCAGGACTTCAGGGCTATGCTTGGCGGCTGGCGCCACTTCGGCAGCTCTATCTACGGCGTTGCAAGGCCCGGTGGCGACACATGGTCGGATGTCTGGAGGAGCTACTTTGGCCAGACTGCTCCGCCTTACTTCATCTACGGCGAGTCTGCTCCTGACCCTGAGAGCTGGGTGCTTTGGAGCGGGACGAGGATGGAATAGAAACCTTTATATATTTGTTAACTTTTCTGTTAATTTATTAACTTTTTTATTAACTAATGGCTGGTGATTGTATGATGGCTGCTAAGGCGCACAAGTGGGGCGGCTCAATGGGGCTGCTTATAAGCAGGAAGGAGGCGGAGATGCTCAACATCAGGGAGGGTGATGAGTTATTGGTAGACATAGTTAAAAAGGAAAACCCGCTGAAGGAGCTTTTCGGGTTTGGGAAGGGAAAAACAGGAAAAACAGCCGAAGAGGCTATAGGCCAAACGCGCAAGGAATTCATGGTTGATTAAAGTGCTTTGTCTGGACAGCTATGCGCTGTGGGAAATACAGCTCGGAAACCCGAAATTTGCTGCTATAATGGAAAAGGACTTCATTGTGGCAGACTGGACTTTGGTTGAGTTCTACAAGACCATTTTGAGAGAGCATAATTTAGCCACTGCGGATTACTGGCTGAGAAAACTTTTACCATTCTGCAAAAAGGCAGAGTTCAGCGTGCTGATAAAGGCGGTTCAGTTCCAGTACAATAACAAGAAAAGAAATTTTTCCCTGTTTGATTGTGTTGGTTATATGTTTTCTTTGGAAAGCAACTGCCAATTTGTGACCGGAGATAAGGAGTTCAAGGGAGTGGCTAATGTCCTTTTCATGCAAAAGTGAGCTTCCCGCCTGCAAGCTCGCCATAAACCTGCAGTGGCTTCTTTCCTGCAAGCAGCTGCTTCTTCACAAGCTCAAACGCCTTGTCGTGCACGCCGTTGTTTGCAGGGCTGAATATGGCGAAGCTTATTGAGCTTCTCAGGCCCGCTATGTTGTTTGTGAATATGCTTTGAAGCCATGCTGCCTCAAATGCAAACGCCTTAGCTTCTTCTGCAATCTTGCTGCGGGCAGGGAAGCTCAGTACATGCCCTATCTCATGCCCTGCTGTGAGCAGCATCACATCCATTTCGTTTTCAATCAGGAATATCTCGCTTGTTCCAAATCCAAGCCTGTTCACTGAAAACCCGAGTATGCCTTCATGCCATTTTCCATGCCTTGCTTTCATCTCTTCCCTGCTGCACACACTGATAACCACATCCTCAGGAAACTTTGACGGCTCTGCTCCTGTTGTCTGGCTGAATGCCTCAAGCACCGCTTCCCTTATTGCTTCTGCGCTGTCAACAAACTGAGTGGCTGGTCTTATTGGCTTGAGGAACATCTCCGGGCTGAACACATAGTTTTTGTAGAAAACTATATAAACCCATTTGCAGGATTAGTTATGGGCAAGAGGGGCAAAAAATGGAGTTCAGGGTTCAGACAATTGACAATCCAAATCTCGAAAAGTACAGCAAGGACGACCTTGGCCTGGCTTATGAGTTCTCAAAGAGGATTTATGATGAGTTTGGGAATTTCCTGAAGGCAATAATTCTGTTCGGAAGCGTGGCCCGGAACAAGCAGAAAACAGGAGACATTGACCTGCTTGTTATTATTGATGACGTGACAACTGAGCTGAGCCCTGAGATTGTGCAGACTTATAGGATAATCGTAGAGAAAACCGTTGCCGGGACTTCCACAAAGCTGCACGTGACCAGCCTGAAGCTTTCAACCTTCTGGGAGTATGTCCGCTCAGGAGATCCGGTTGGAATAAATATTCTTCGTGAGGGTGTTGCGCTTCTTGACACTGGCTTTTTTGACCCTCTGCATGCCTTGCTTGTAAGGGGCAGGATTAGGCCTTCTCCTGAGAGCGTCTGGACTTACTTCACGAGGGCTCCCAAGACCATTCACAACTCCAGGTGGCATATTCTTCAGGCAGCCCTGGACTTGTACTGGGCGGTGATAGACTCGGCTCACGCTGCGCTTATGAAATTGGGCGAAACGCCGCCAAGCCCTGACCACGTCGCTGATTTGCTGGAGCAGCGCCTTGTAAGAACAGGGCTTCTTGAAGGAAGGTATGCTGACATAATGAGGATGTTCTACTTGCTTCAGAAACAGATTCTTTACCGGGATGTGAAGGAGCTTTCAGGCGCTCAGTACGACAAGCTTCTCAAGGATGCGCAGGACTTTGTTGCCCAGATGGAGAGGTTTATACTGAAGAAGTAGGGGTTATGTTTACCGGGGAGGAGAATCCCTTCTCCTGAGTCCGGTTCCGCTGATTACATAGTACGAATTAAGCATACCAATTCCAACAGGAATCCCTACATCTCCAATTCCTTCCCTAAGCTCCACTACCGCAATAAGTCCTTTTGTTGCGGTGTCGAATTCGCTTATCGCATTAAGACGCGCACCACCAAACAAAGAGCCAGCCCACGCACGACCTTGAACTCTCACAGGCACGATTTCTACCCCTTTCAAGACTGCCTCTAGTGTCGTTTCTTCTTGTGCCGCTCGTAATTCTGCGTAATCATGCAATGACGTATTTAATGCCGAGTAATAATCTACCATTTTGGTGTTTCAGTAAAAAATCTGCTCAGTCCCTTGTCCCGTAGGCAGTTCCATGGACGCTTAATACCTCAGTTCTTGGATTAGTCCCTAGTGTTACTGTTACTCCGTAATCAGCAAGAACTCGTGCTTCTGGATAGAATAATCTAACTTTCAAGGAGTTCTATTTTTCCTTTACGAAGCGATGGCTCTTCGTGCCGGTAGTCGTACCTTATTTCAAACCGGCCCAATTTCATCAAGTGGCTGTAAATTCCCGGTCTGGCAGCGCATAATTTTTAAATGATAAATTTACAATGAGAAAATCAAGGCTTCCTGTATCGGTGGTCATTTTTATCACACATCAGCCAACCACACACGCATTACCTTTACTCCCTTCTCAGGAGCTTTCCTACAAGCAGAACTGCTATGAACAGGACTGCTATGTTTGCGAGTATCAGTGCCGGTATGTAGTACGGGCTTTCTGTGAGCTTGAAGGGCTTCTTTGTCTCTGCTGGTGGCTGTGCTATGACAGGTGGCTGTGGTGGCTGGATTACTTCCACAGGCTTGTCGGTTTTGGGTGGCGGCGTTGTTGTTTCACCGCTGCAGCTTCCCTTCCTCAGCAGTGCAACATCTTTGTCGCTTATCTCGTCGCCTGAAAAGTATGTTTCAACCCCTACCCTTTTGACTCCGGTGCTTGTGTTTGCCGGCACTGGTATTTGTATCGTGTATGATTTTGAGTCGTCCTCGTCAAGGTCAAAGGGCCCGACCACGGTTCCGAACTGCAGGTCCGGGCTTGCAACCCTTATGAATACGTCGTCCTCGTCGTTCTGGCCTGTGTTCTTTACGCTTACTCTTAAGTCGCTTGCTGCCTCGCAGGCCGCGCTTTCAGGGCTCATCTCTGCGGTTTGTATTGTTATCTCGTGCTCTTCCCTTTCCACTTCAAGCCTGAACTTGAGCGTGTCGCCGTGCTTTGCGCCGTTTTCGTCATCAGCTTCCGCTTCTATCTCTATCTCGTAGTCGTCCTCGTCGGCGTCCTCGTCCACGTCAAACTTTATTATTACTGTCTTTGTCTTTTTCGGGCTTATGTCGCCTGCTGTTTCGTCCTCGTCAACGTCTAGGTCGTCATTTACTACTCTTACTTCAACATCCTGAAGGTCAACATCATCATCCTTTCCGAACTTGTTCTCTATTTTTATCTCAATAGTGACTTTTGCGCCTGGCCTTACGTTTTCCACTGTGTCGCCGTCGTCAACGTCTTCTGAGTCGTCGTCAACAGTTACCTTTACGTCCTTTATCCTTAGGTTGTTCTCTGCCTGCATTGATGCTGAGGCAGTCTTTGTAAGTGTTGGGCCTGTGGCTGCTGTGCCTTTGACTGTTATCGTGGCTATTGTGAATGCCTTTTCTACAAGCGTGTTGCTGTCCACCGCGTCAAGGTCTTCTGGTATCCTTGCCTGGAATGTTATTGTTGAGGTTTCGCTCTTGTTTATGCTTGTGGCGCTTATGCTTGTGACTGTCATGTTTATTGCGGATGAGCTGAAGCCGGAAGGCGTTATGGAAGTTACGTTGAGCCCTGTTATCGGCTCTATGCCTGTGTTTGTCACAGTCATGCTTCCTGTAATCAGTATGTTCTCATCAACTTCATCGTCTGAGCGCGGGTTGCTTCTGGTCTGGCTCTTGCCTCCAAGCGACAGTGTTGACACGCTCATTGCGGCTGCAACATCGTTGACTGTTATTGTTATCGGTTCGCCTACTGACGCTGTTGCTGTTGCGTTTGCCGCTGTAAAGTTTACTGTGTAACTTCCTGAGGCGTCAAATGGCGGCGTCCATGTGAATGTTGCGAGCGTGTTGTTGAACTTTTTCAGTTCTGCTCCTTTCATTGTAGAAGATGATGTATTTGTGAAGTTTGTTAACGGGTTGCCCTCAAATGTTTCATTAATGCTTATGTTGAACTTCAGCTCGTTGCCTTCGTTTACAGACTTGCTGCCGATTGGCAGCATTGAAGGAAAGGCATTGGCCATTGTGGCTATAAGAACAATTACGAGAACAGCAATCAAAGCAGTAAGCGGCTTTGTTTTCATCATTCAACCCCCAACTAACAGTTTAAGCATGGTGCAATTCTTATTACACAGTCATTGCACAGTTAATATTTCTAGTTAGTTCTGCATAGTAGTATATAAATCTTTCTATACTAATGGCAATTCGCACAAATCATGGAACAATCTTGTGCGAATTGCTAAAATGTCAGAATTTTCCACTAGTTTTTAACTAGTGGCAAAGTGTTGCTTTGCCAAATCCTATCGGGAAAATTCTGAGCATGCTCAAAAACCACCGAGCAAGGGAGTTCGTAGCAACATTCCACCGGTCTCTGACTGGTGGTTTTTGACAAGTGGGAAAGTGGTGTTGAAGCTGCTGTCTGCTGCTGTCTATTGCTGCCCTTTGGCTGCGTCTTCTGCCGCAAGCTCTTTCAGTGTCTTCCCCTTCAGCTCAAACCCCACAGAGTCCTTCCCGAGAAATACTCCATTATTGCTGTCAGCAGTAGTCCTGCTATTATTATTAGTCCCGTTGTTTATTGTAACCGCATTATTCTCCGTATTAGTACCAGTATTGGCAGAAGCAGCCTCTTTCTTTTTCAGTATATCTATTGCCATATCATACGCTTCCTTGTTGTCAGATGCTCCCCCGCTTGCCTTGAGCGCGTGCGCAAGCTGGCTTACTTTCTGGGCTATCTGTGCGTCCATGAAAACACCTGCCTATTTCTTGTTTGTGCCGAAGTAAAAGAATTTCTCAACAGTCACGTCCTTTTCTGAGTAGTCGCCTGTCCTTGGCCTTGGTGTTGAGAGCTTTTCGGCAGCTTTGGGCTGCTCCTGTTCTTTTGGCTGCTGCGCTTCCTGCGGTTTCTGAGCATGTGTTGCATGCGTTTCTTCTGTTGCTGCGCTTCCGCTTTGCATGCTGCTGCCCGGCTTCTGGAATGCCTCTGACTGAAGCTTCCTCTTTATGTATGCAACTTCTTCCTTGAATCCTTTGAATTCCTGCTGAAGGTTGACTAATTCGCTGTAAAGGGAGTTCATCTTGAGCCCTATCAGGCGGAGCTCCTTGTTGATTTCATCTTCCTTCTCTGTTTTGGGTGCTTCTCCAGTTACAATTTTCTCAGCCCTCGTATATGCGTCTTCTGAGGATTCTGCTATGTGGTGCTTAAGCAGCTCCTTTGCCAGCGTGTTTATTTTCTGCACTTCCTCTATGCCCATGTTTATCACCCTCTGATTTCTTTGCGCTAAGCAGCACGCCTGCAGCGAACATGGCTGCAAACAGCATCCAGTGAATGCCCAGCAGCTCAATTCCAAAGCGGCTGCCAAGCATGTCAGGAACGACTAAAATCGTAGATGAATATGTGCTTATCGCGAATATACTATTTAAATTTATCTCAAATTTCAGGATTTTTGCGGCAATGAAGCCGATAATGGTTGATGCAAGCGCTATTCCAAGGTATTTTGCGGTGTAAAAAATAAGAGCAACAATCAGCATGCCCGGCAGGCTAAGGAGCACTGTCAGTCTTACAAATCCTGCCAGTTCCTTCCTGTTGTCTGCAAGGTTTTTCATGTCTTCGGAAGAGGTAAATGTATCGGGGTAAATCCCGCACAGCACGCTTAGCCCTGCGCAGAGCGCGTGCCTTGATGTTACGCCTTCGCTGCTTATGGACAGTAGCGCGCTGCCTTTTTCTCCTGCTTTTCCCCCCAGTTCAGCATTTCCGCCTATCCTCGCTGCATTTATTCCGAAGAATGAGACGTCCACTGGCTTTTCTGTCTCAACCTCGTAGCTTATGCCAATCTTTTCAAACCTTTGCAGCTCTTCTGCCACTTTTGGCTCAATGTTGGCTATTGCCGGCAGGTATGCGAGGGCTGATATGAAGAGGCATACAAACACAAGTGAGGTTATGTAAGAAAAGTTCTCTATTAAGTGCCTGTGCCTCAGATGCGAATAAGAAAACGGGTTTAGGCTTTCTGCAGATGTCACCACAAAATGTATGTCCTTTGGGCTTATGGGCAGCACTTTTTCACCTTATTGTGCAGACATAAATAATGTCGGCGCGGTCATCTATTGCCTTGTCCACAAGGAAGTTTTTGTTTATTGCCTCCTCAATCGTTCGCAATCTGCTTGCTTTTTTCAGAACGCTTATCGCCGCATGCCTTCTTGTCACTCTGCGCATCTCTTCCATCGCAGCGTTTATGTCTGAGAAATTATGGCATGCTGTTACGCATATTGCCGCGTCAAAGGACTTGTCAGGGAATGGCAGCTTTTCAGCAAACGCCTTTACGGCAGTTATTCTTGCCGTGCTTTTTTCAACCATTTCCTCGCAGCAGTCAACTCCGACAACCGTGCAGCCAAGCGCGCTGCTCAGCCCCGTCCCACAGCCAATGTCCAGCACAGTGTCTTCTGGCTTCAGGTCCAGTTCTGCCTTTATTATGCCGAGCTTCCTCATCTGCTCTTCTCCGTGCAATTCGTCATATGCGTTGCTTAATTGCCCATACATAATAATCCCCCGTCGTATCGTATTATCGTAAATTGCGGTAATCGGTTTATTCTAACAAACGCAATTCAGCGCAATTCTCTATATCAGCACGTCACGATTCCCATTTCGCCTGTTGTGCTGCTGGTTATGTTGTATGCTGCGGCATGGCTTGTGTCAAGCTTGAAGCCGTAAAACTTCTGCCCTGCCGTATAAGTTGTTATTCCTGTTATGTTCCATATCTTTCCTGCGGCTTCAGGTGCGCAGTTGGCGCTGTAGAAGCACCAGTCTATATATGATTTTCTTGTGCACTTGTTTATGTCTATGCCAATCTTGTTCGGGTTTATGGGGCTTTCTATGCCGCAGCATACAGAGCCGGAGCCTGTGCTCAGGTTGCCGTAAAGCCGCATAAGGAAGCTCGGAGCAGATGCATCATACTTGTACTTTTGGTCTTCTATGAGCTTTGAAAAGTTGCTTATGTCCCATACTGTGCTGTTTGTCCTGACGACCAGGCTGATGTTGTTCGCCCCGCTTACAAGCTGCACCGGGTCCAGTATGCCTTCTGCAGGGAATGTTGTGCTTACAGTCTGCGTTATGTCCCATGCTGAAAGCGAGGCGTTTACGTAGTAGCTGAGAGTTATGTTTACGCCTATTCTCCACGGTCCTGTCTCGTTTGACTGGTATAGGACTAATTCATAGTCTGTCAGGTTCTTTTTGAAGTCAGTACTTATGAACAGGGTTTCCCTTGATGCATTTTCAATCGCGCTTATCTTGTGGAAGAACGTCCTGCTGTGCATTAGCAAGTAATCAGGGTAATTCGGGTCAATGCGTTCCTCAACAGGTTTTCCGTTTATGGTGCCGTTCAGCATAATCTCCTTGAACGTGATGCTCACAGCATTTTCATCAGGAAGGTAGCCTGTCTTGTTGACGTAAAGAACCAGCGCTGCCATGGCATCCCTTCCGGATGTCTGCGCCGAAGCTTCAATGTACGAGTTCTTGAGTATTTTTACATACTCGTTTGCAGTGTCCACTCTTGTCTTCACGGCAGGCAGCCTGTCCTTGAAGGTTGCATATTCTTCAGGCGCAAACGCTATCGCCAGTATTGCGACAAGCATTACGGCTATTATTGTGAAGAATATGCCTTTCTTTCCCTTCAGAAGCCTCGGCATTATTGCCACACTCTCACCTCTGCGTTAAGAGGTCCCCACATCGTGTTGTTGTAGATTCCGAACACTATTGACTTTGATGACGTGACCAGCCTGTTTGTTCTTGTAAACGCGCTCCTGTTGTATACTGGCGTATTGTTTATGCGCAGCTCAAACCCGTATTGTACCGGGATAAGGTTGTTCGTTACGTTTCTTACAAATTCTCTTCCCATGCTGTTCTGGTTGTTGACGTAGAACTCACCCACCTGCTGCAGCAGTGAGTTGTCGCTGTTTGTTATTGTGCCGTTCAGAGTCAGGTTCCTCACATAGTCGTTGTTTATCTCCGTTACTTTTGTGTTTGCAAGCGACAGCATCAGGTCGCTTCCAAGCACTGTTGCCTGTGAAGTTACAGGCCTGTATGAGTAAGCTGTAAGCACGAACACAAGCCCGGCGACTATTATGCCCATGGCGATGAATGCGTCCAAAGTAAAGAAGTATCCTTTTCTGCCTCTTTTCATAGCCGCTAATCTTGCAGGGGGCTTATTAAAATCTTTGCATAGTTTTCCTTTACCCGCATCTCTTCCCGTCAACCTCTGCTCTTGGGCTGCCTATGCACTGCTTGTTTCCTATCTGGATTATTGTGTCGTCGCCGTTGACGAAGTAAATGGCGAAGTCGTTTTTCACGCCTATTTCCGACTTCAGCTCTTCGTAAGGCATGTTTGCCAGTTCCTGCAGCCTGCCGCTGTCAACCTGGTCGCCAATGACCACTGTCATGCTGCGAGGAGAGTCCTGCTGAGGCACAACAAGGGTTCTCAGTATGGTCTCGGAGGACTGGTTAAGCCCGGTATAAGGCATTGTTTTGGCCAAGCCTGATTCCTTTTCAGGCAGAAGGCTGTAAATGGCTATTGCCACCACTGCTGCCAGAAGTATCTGTATCATGACGGCTTTTCTTCCGCGCCTCTTTTTCTTCCCTGCTTTTATTTGCCTTGCCATTTTTTTGCATCAGCCACTTGCTGTGCCACGCTGCGTGTTACTGAGTTCGCAGCTTTAAATACCTTTTTATTATCCACATGTCAGGTTGCCTACGCCTGCCTTGCCGCTGCCTATGCCTGCTGTCTGTGAAGTGCCGTTGATGAATATTATGTTGCCTTTTTCGTCCTCAAAGTGTATGCAGAAATCATTGCTTATTCCGAGCTGCCTTTTAAGCTCTTTGTAGTTCAGCCTGCTGAGCTCTTCAAGCTTTCTGGCATCCACCTTGTTGCCCTCTATGAACACCAGAGTCTGATTGGGCGATGTTGAGAACGCCTCAGGTATGCTTGCCGCTTCCTCAGCTATGGCATCTATCCTCTTTGACTGCGAAGTCCTTCCGGTGATGTAGAAGAATGACAGCAGGACAACGGTAAAGATGGTTATTGCCACAAGCGCGTCTGCGCTCCAGTTCTGGGCTTTCCTGTTTTGTCTCATGTTTTTCCCTTCTTATCAGCCTTTTTCCTCAAGCCTTGTTACCCTTTGCTTCAGTTCTTCGTTTGCTGCTTTTAAATCTTCCATTTCCTTGTGCTGTGCCTTTATCGCGGCGTGCAGGAATGCAACGTATTCATTGACGCTTTCTGCCTTTCCGCCCTCTGCAAGTATCTGCGCAGGCGCTTCCTCTGCGATGATGCCTAATTTCACTTTTCCTGTGCTGTCGTTCTTGAATGTGTAGTGGTAAAGCTTTGTTTCAACGGCTTTTCCAAGTATTTCAGCAAGCTCCTCGTCGCTCAGCGCAGTTATGTTTGTCTTGTAGTCCCTGCTTGAGTAAACAGTCCAGGAGTCAGCTATCGGGTCTGTTCCGGAGTTCTGCACCACAGAGAGTATGTTAGTTGGGCTTGTCGTGCCTATGCCTACATTCCCGTTTGTAGTGATGTACATTGCCTGCACTGAGCCGTCCTGATCCTCAACCTTCATAATGTAGTCTGGCTCGTTCTCGCCTGCCCTTATGTGGAGCCCGCTGCCTGTTGCGCCGTTCTGGATTGTAAGCCGCGCATCCGGACTTCCCGTCCCTATGCCTACATTGCCGGTGGAATCTATAGCCATGCTCACTATGCCTGGTCGGAAAAATCTCATAGTTCCGGCATAATTATCAATTTCATGTTGAGTTGCAGAAGCAGAATCCTCAAAGATGATTCTCGGAGTCCCAGCGAGTACTCCTAATCTGACATTATCTGCACTTCTAGCGGATTCACTCACTGCCAAATTAACCTGAAGACCATCCGGACTCGTTGTCCCTATGCCCACTGCGTTTGCCATAAGGGCTATGTCGTCCTGTATTGGTGGGCCGTCGTTCCTCGCCGCTATCTCCAGTACAGTCTTGTCAGGGGCTGTGGTATAATATGCGATGTATGCGTCATCACCGCATCCTCCGCCGGGGTTTTGCCTGAACATTATTGCGGATGCGTCATTGAGCCAGTTTCCGCCGCAGCTGTTAATAACTGCCCGGCTGGTGTTTATGTGGAGGCTTGCGTTCGGGCTTGTCGTGCCCATGCCCACCCTTCCAAGGTCGTCAATGTACATTCCTTGGACTGAGCCGTCCTGGTCTTCAACTTTCAGCATGTAGTCGGGCGCGTTCTCAGATGCCCTGATGTGCAGCCCGCTGCCGGTTGCTGCGCTCTGTATTGTGAGCCGCGCATCCGGACTTCCCGTCCCTATGCCGACGTTGCCGCCTGGCTTGAAAACAACATTTTCTTCCCATGATATGCTGTTCCAGAACCAAAACTTGAGATCGTTGAGTGAGCCTTCGCATCCGCGGCGATTGGTGATGTGCCAGCCGCGATTGTTAGTTGTATCCCAGATGTTAAGAATGCCCGCATTGCAGCCGTCAGCCGGACGCATAATGTTCATGCTCCCATTAGTCGTTATGCTGGCTGATGCGGCGACACTTCCGGTAACGTCAAGATTCGCTGTTGGTGACGTTGTGCCTATTCCGACTTTGCTTGCATTAGGAAAAGCATACACTCCTCCAGAGAAGTTCCCAGGCATTATGTCGCCTGCGGGGTGGTAAACTGTTGGCAGCCCGGCAAAGGCAAGCCCTGTAAGCATGAGCAGCGCAGCCAGTGCCGATGCAAATATTGCTGGAGCATTCTTGCCATTCATCTTTTTTCACCCCTTTTTGTCCTGTCCAGAAGCCAGTTTGCAACTATGTATCTTACAACCTCTGACCTTGTATCCCCGAAGATTCCCTTGAACTCGTCAACCATGCCTATCTGTGCTGAGTTGAATGTCACTTGAATCTTATCAGAATCTTTTAAGATTCTTTTGGGCTTCTGCATAGATTCTTAATAGAATGTGGACGTATATAAATGTTGTGATTTGTCCACAAGTTAATTGGCAATGCTAGAAGAAACAAATCTGTCCATAGCATCGGAGTTCTGTAGTATTTATATGTTATCGGGTAAGGCTGCAGCACACCGCTGTCGCAAAGGAAGTCTCTGGCAGGCAGTCTGACACTATCGCGTTTGTTTCAGAAGATATTGCGAACAGCCGCCTTTCATACTGCCGGTCAATGCAATCGTCTCGCCTGTATCTGCTTCGCCATTGCCATCTGCATCGCTGTGCGAGATAGAAGCAGAGGTGATAGTATTAGTATCATCTGGAATTTATGGCAGAGTTTTTATATCAATAAATTCAGCTTCCAAACCTGCATTATTAACAATTTCAACAGGAGCTTCATTCTCATCCGTGATAACATTATTGTTTTGTAACGTAATCGGGCCAAAATCCGGTCTAGGCATAAAAATCCAAATGTCAGGAATAGGGGAATCGTCGGTTTCAGGGAATGTCCGATTACCCCTATCTTGCCACCAATTGTCATGAATATAGTGATCCCCGCCATTAAAAAACCCGTTGCAGCATCTGTTGTCCACAGCAACATTGCTAGAAACTTCTTTATACCTGCTATCAAGATCCAAATATAGCCCGCCTATAAAGTTCCTTTGATTTTTCACCACATTCTCAGTAATCACAATCCCTGTTTTCTGACCGGCAGAATATATTCCTCCCCCATCGTACGCTTCTTTCATATGGTCCTGTATCAGATTATTCTTAACTAGATTGTTGGCAGTTCCCTCTTCCCCATGCCAACCTATTATGATTCCAGATGATGGAACATCTGTAATCTCATTGTGGCTGATTACCGCATCTTGAACCAAAGAGCCTACTTGTATGCCTACACCACTTTTGTACTCCACACCAATCTTATGGATATAGTTATTACTTATGAGATTATTTCTGTTAATTCCTGTTATTTCCAACCCCAAACCTCCGAGTTGAATCGCATTGCCAGAAATATCATAGAAGTGGTTCCCCACTATCTCACTATCCTGCGTATCTTCACCAAGGCCCAATGCATCAGAACCGAGCCTTATAAAGATATTTCTCTCGATTCTGATTGACATAGCTTTTTTGAACATCACATTTGCTGGCGCCTGTTCTAGGGTCCCGTCTGTAGGCTCTGCAGGAGGTGGTGGATAAGGGCGTAAAGCAGCATTTGCCCAATAATCAGGCCAGCCTCTGGCACTGCTCGGTCCAAGCGATGTAGCATAGGCAAAGCTGATGCCCTTAAATTGAATATTTCTGATGGGATCATTGGATGCTCCTTCTCCCTTCACCAGTGTTTCCAATACCGGTGCTATGACAGTTGCGGTTCCCATGTCTTCTCCTGGTCCGGGTTTGTAGTATAACCAGCCAGATTCCCGATTAAGGTACCACTCCCCATCTGCGTCCAGCAACTCAAAGGCATTTTCAATCCAGTCAGGAAGCCCCATGGTGCTGGTTGGGATAGGTTGGCTGTCGTTGTCGTATTGTACAGGCAATTGTGCATCGCTCCAACAAGGCTGCTGCATTTCGATTGTATTGCCATCTATCAAATCGATATTGCAACGATACCAGCGATCTCCGCCATGATTTAAGTTGTTGTTGTTATCAACAATTTCAACATCCCTGATATTGCCCCAATTTTGCAGGTTGAACTCAGCTGTAGGCGTGTAGGTATAACCTGTAAGGGTTTCTTGCGCGTCAGGAAGCCCACTTACACTTCTGGCACGAATCGCTCTAGCTCCATTGACATAGAGTTGTCTTGTTTGAAATGACGTACCAACATATGTTTTCCATTTATCTCCATCCTGGATCCATCCTGTTATGAGCTGACCACCGCTTATCAGTGGATATTCGCCTGGATAATTTCTATAAATTACATTGAAACCATTCATTCCAGAATCATCCTGGTTCAGCAGTAATGGTGTAGTTAACGTATGTACCTCGCCGCGCAGATAGACCACAATATCACCCTGCATATTTATATTCAGGGTGCGCACTACATCACGTGCCTTAGTAATTGTTTTAAAAGGCCGTGATTCTGTACCGGGATTATTATCATTGCCAGAAGGGGATACATAAAACCCTGTTTCTTGCGTTATTGTTGCGAAGCTTAAAGAGCCTGCAACAGAACTTGATCCAGTCGCCAGTGTTCCTGTTCCAGGAGCACCGTTCCACAAGCCAGCAGTGGTTGCTGAAACTGTTTTGCCTTGGCAATCTGGCGGTACTGTAGGTATTGTCCATGTCCCTGAGATTGTTGTGCCTGATAAACTTGGATTCTGCTTTGTTATACCTGACATGTCGCCACCAGTATATTGAATGTTGCACGTGCCATCACTGCTGCGCGCGTCTATCTGAAAATGATTTGCTTGCGAACAATCGCCGCTTATAGTACCAGATATGGTTACTGTCTCGCCTGCATCTGCCTTGCTGTTTGTATTTGCATCATTCAACGATATGGAAGCTGAACTCAGGGTGCATGGTGCTGCAGCTCCGTCTGTTGTACTGCAACACACTGCTGTCGCGAAGGAAGTCTCTGGCAGGCAGTCAGATACCATGGCGTTTGTGTCAGATGACATTGTAAAGAGGCACGTCATGTAGCCTGCTGCTGCGCAATTAGCAGCGTAGCCGCACACTACTGTTTTTGTGTCAGATGCAGACATGCACGCATTGAACAGGTAATTTGTTAAGGTTGACTTTTCAACGTGAGCATTCGTTTCTGCAGAAAGCTTTGCAAGCGTGGTTTCGTCGCATGTTGTGTCTAAAACCCCGCCGTCAAGCCTTGAGCAGCACACCTTCTGGTTGTAGTTTGTCTGGCTTGGCAGCTCCGCATGCCCTCCGTAGAGTGATATGTGCATCACATCCGTCTCCCCATCCCAAATATTGCAGTCAGGGCTCCTGATAGCGCATGAGAGCGCCCCACATGCCGCATCGCTTCCTGTGCAGTCCTCGTCCACCCCATTCCCGCAGATGTCAAATTTTCCGGGATTGATATTCGCATTTGCGTCGTCGCAGTCATTGCCGTAGCATCTCATGTTTTCGTAGCCGTCATTGTCGTCATCCCAGCAGAACGGCGTGATGAGGATTGTTGTGTTTGTCTTTGTCAGCCTGTTTGGCCCCGGCCTTATTGTGCCGTTTATGTTTCTGCCTGCAAGCACAACAGCAGTATAATCATCCAGATAGCCCGCGTATGATATGTACACTGCGCTGTTGTTTTCAAGCAGCACAGTGTAGTTGTGCCCGCCTATGGAGTATGGCAGCTCAAAAACCCTTATGTATCCTTCCTGCGCTGCTGTTGCCAGCTTCAGCTCGGCGTCAATTACTTCTCCGACGTCTTCAATCAGCGCTATGTCCTTGGTTGCCCTTACGTCCAGGAGCTTTTGCGTTCCCAAGGCGAGGAATACTATCAGTAGTGCCGTCATGAATGTGATGAGCATCGCTGATTCCATTGCTGACTGGGCGTGTTTTGCTCTCATCTTTTTTGGCAGCTAAGATACAGTTACTGTTATATAGTCCCTGAAGCCACAGTCAGAAACTCCGTTGCTTACCCCGAACGGGTTGCCGCTGCACGCGCCTGTTCCGGGTGCTGGTGTTGAGTCGTTGGCTGTTGCAATCAGATAGTATGTTCCCGCCATTGAAGGGGTCCATTGCAGTGTGGTGCATGTGCTTGTTTCCGTTTCTGCAAAGTCGCAGTATCCTATGGTTGTGAGCAACTCACCCGATACTGGCGTTGAGTAAAGCTCTATGCGTTTCAGGTTCGCATCAACATCTGATGCCTGAATCGTGTATGTGGCAGGGTTTCCTGCTGTTGCTGTTCCCGGCCCTGTAATCTCTGCTTTTGGCGGATTGTTGCCATTGACGAGTATCTTCCACATGACGAGGTCTGCCCAGTCCACTTTGCAGTTGCCGTTGTAGTCGCATGGCTCGCAGTTTCCTGACGCCTGCTTCCCGAAGCAGCCAATGCCGGCGCATTTTGCGAAGTCGCTTTCTCCAACAGCGCCGTTTCCGTCAGAGTCATAGCTGTCCTGGAATGCGCAGTCGCCTGTGAATGTTACCAGAACATAAGGGGCGCCTGTGTTGTTTCTTGAAGCAAAAATCCTTACGTTCTTTGTTCCTTCTGTCCATGATGTGTTTTCAAAGAAGCCCATTATGTTTATCCTTGACGGGAATGAGTTCTCAGAATATCCGTTTCCTGAATAATACTGGAAGTTCAGCTCGTTTACTTTTTTGTTCCAGTCCCTGTAGACGCTTATGTGCCTTATGTCTGCTGGCATCTGCTCTTCCAGCGTTATCTGGGAAGGGTAGCCCAGGTAGTAGATGGATTCCGCATTGTTCATTATGTCTCTGCCGAGCTTTGTAAGCTGCGCCTCATTGATGCGCTGCTGCGCGCTGTGGCTGTATGAGTAAAAGAAGTATGTTGACGGTATTATTATGAGCAGGGCAAAAGCCGCCACCATGGCGTATTCTGTTGCTGCCTGAGCCCTATTTCTCCTCTTTTTTTGCATGGCGTAAATAGCTAAAAGCCATTATATAAACATTATGGCTTCCGGCTGCAGCAGTTAATTTTGGCATAGTGCGTGTTCTTGCCTGTTCATGCCCCAACAAACCCTCTCAGGAAGCCCTCTTCCTCAGGGCTTATCTCGTCATCTTCAAGCTCCTCTTCAAAGTCGTCGTAGAAGTCGTTACTTTCCATCTCAAACCCTGTTTTAAGGATTTCGTGTGTCATGGAACCCACCTCTCGCTAGTTTGCTTATGCTTATTTATGTGATGTCATCATACTTCATATGATAGAAGTATATAAATGTTTCGTTTATCCTACTTCGTATTACGTTCCGCAAGATTTATATACCTGTAATGCTTGCTGCTTGGAATGCGGGGTGAACATAAATGAAGGAAAGGGTTACTCTCACTCTTGGCGCTGAGCTTCTGGGGGAAGTTGACAGGCGCGTTGACGGATTAAAGATTAAGAACCGCAGCCATGCAATTGAGCTTCTTCTTATGCAGGCATTGGGCAACCACATGCCAAAGACAGCTCTTATACTGGCAGGTGGTCGCGGAGTAAGGCTTCAGCCGATAACGCATGAGCTTCCGAAGCCGTTGCTGCCTCTTCACGATAAGCCTTTGCTCCAGCACATCCTTGACCTTTTCAGGAGGCATGGCATAAAAAACATAGTTCTCTCAATAGGCTACAAGGGCGATAAGATTAAGGAGGCTTTTGGCAACGGCAAGAGGCTTGGCATGAGCATAAGTTATGTTGAGGAGGACAAGCCGCTAGGCACAGCAGGCCCTTTAAGGCTTGCCAGACCATTCCTTACAGAGACTTTTATTGCCTGCAACGCAGATGAGCTCAAGGACATTGACCTGGCGGATATGTACATGACGCATAAGGAGCAAGGCGCAACTGCGACTGTTGCTCTTACCACTGTTGAGGACCCCAGCGCTTACGGCGTGGCGAGGCTTCAGGGCAACAGGATTCTTGAATTTGTTGAGAAGCCGAAAAAGGAAAAAGCGCCTTCCAACTTAATTAATGCAGGGCTTTACATGATGGAGCCCGAGATAATTGACTTTATCCCTGAGGGCTTTGCAATGCTTGAGAAGGACGTCTTTCCGAAGCTCGCAGCGCAGGGAAAGCTTTTCGGCTATCCTTTCAGCGGCCAGTGGTTTGACACAGGCACTCTTGAAAGGTATGAGCGCGCAATAAAGGAATGGAAGGATTTGGAATAGATTACTGAAAATGAGTAAAGTAAACTTGTTAATGTCATTAATGGCTGGACGCTTTCGCTTTGCGAAAGCTCTCGCCACCCCGAAGGGGGCGACCCCCGGCTCGCCAGCCACTGGCCTGCCGCTGCACCGCAGTAGCCGTTTAGTGGTGCGCTGGGGGAGGGTTGTTCCTTCGGACACAATTTGCGCGAAGCGCAAATGTGCATTTGGCTCAAAGCCAAATTGCACCCCCAGAGCCTTTCCGAAGGAAAGGCGTCGCACCATAAAAACCGTTAGAAACTCTACTTAGCAAAATGACAACCTTCTTCAAGGAATACGACATACGCGGATTGATTGATGAGGAGCTTAATGACGAGACTGCTGAACGGGTTGGAAGGGCTCTGGGCACTTTTCTTGAAGGAGAGACTGTTCTTGTTGCGAGGGATATAAGGCATTCTTCAAAGAAGATTCAGCCTGCATTTGTCAAGGGTCTCATTGAAAGCGGCTGCAACGTGACTTTCTTAGGTGAGTATGGCAGCCCTGTTCTGTTCTTTAATTGCTGGGAGCAGAAAAAAGAGGGAGCTATGATTACTGCTTCGCACAACCCTGCGGTTTACACTGGCTTCAAGTTTGTTGAAAAGACAGGCTGCGCCTACGTTGACCAGTACATGGAGATTAAGCGGATTTATGAGAGCGGGAAGTTCAGGAAGAGCAGCAGCAAGGGCAAATACGGTGAGATTGACGGCTACGTCCCCTACCGTGATTATCTTAAGTCAGTAATAAGCCTTGGCAAAGACAACAGCAAAGCCATTGCAGTCGCAACAGAGTGCCTCTACGCCTCTGCAGGCACAATTATCCCCAAGCTTTACGAGGAGCTTGGGCTTGAAGTTCTGCCTTCACATTGCGTTCCGAAGCCCGACTTCAACAATGAGAGGCCTGAGCCAAAGGGCGCTAATCTGCGCGCAATGGCGAAGATTGTAGTTGACAGCAATGCTGCTTTCGGCGTTGGCTTTGACGGCGACTGCGACCGCTCAGTATTTATAGACGACAAGGGGCGCGAGATAAACGGAAGCGTTGCCGCAGCAATATTCATTAATCACATTATGCCTCATAGCAGGGGCAGAAGCGTAGTCATGACTGTTGACTGCAACTCTGAGCTTAAGCCTCTTGCTGAGTCTTTTGGTGGAAAGCTGGTCTGGAGCGAGGTTGGGCACGGCTTTATAGGCAGGAACGTTTACAATCACAAGGCGGTGTTCGGAGGGGAGATGAGCTCGCACTTCTGGTTTGAGCATTACCCTTTCTCTGACGGCTTCATTGCAGGGCTGAAGATGGCTGAGCTTCTGGCTAGCACGACCAAAAAGCTTTCGCAGCTCGTTGACGAAGTAAAGTTCGCGCCTATGCTCAAGGAATACGTAAGCTGTGAAACCAACGAGAGAAAGGAAAAAGTCAAGGATGCCCTTGTGCAGCGTTACAAAAAAGAGCAAACAAACGCAACGCTTACTAGGGACGGAATAAAGTTTTTCCTGAACGACCTTGAATGGGTTCTGATAAGGAAGTCAAACAACATGCCCGAGGTATGCCTCGTTATTGAGGCAAAGAATGAATCGCGCCTTAAGGAACTGCACAGCAAGTACAGGAAGGTGGTTGATGATGCGATTGCCGCAGAAGAATAGGAGCCAGACTAGTCTTAGTCGGTTTTCAGTTTTTCAGTGCGCGTATTCAGCCCTAAGTAGGTAAACACTCGTTCCATAAATACCGCCCAAAGGATTCCCCTTATCATCCACCTCATCCCCCAAAAATGCGCCAGCACTGGACGGTCTCACGGATACTCTAATCTTGTATTTTTTCCCATTATCAACAGTGTCCCCATCATACCCCTGTCCTGATTGTGTAGGGGCGGTAACCGCTTCTAAGTTTTGTGTTCTACCCCCTGTATCGCAGGTGAAGTAAAATACTTTTACACTTTTTCCAAATGGAGGTTTTGTTGCATCTTGTGCCGTAAGCACAGCTTCCCCTGTAGCAACGCAGTTTTCCAGTGTCATTAACCTGCCATCCTTTCTTGAAGGGCTGCAGCCAGCAAGAGCAGCGGCGGTTAGTAAGGCGGTTACAGCATACATTATCTTGGGGACGAATTGTTTCATGATGAGCGATAATCAGCACCCATATTAAAATCTTTCTATTTTAACCACTAACCAGTAGAAGATATTTCGCGGTTATTCGTGGCAAGCATTAAATACCCGCATCAGGTATATCGTCTTAAAATGCCCCTAATCATAGTAAAAGCCCAGGTGTCTGAGCTGGTGAAAACGCTGTCAAAGGAGAAAGGGCTCGGGATTGACAACGTAACCTCTGACTTTATGCCTGCTTTGGACAAAAAAGTAAGGCAACTTGTTGACAAAGCCGTGATGCGCGCAAAGGACAACGGAAGAAAGACGTTGATGGCACGGGATATTTGAGCAGGCAGTCAGCCGGATTTTCCCAGCAGCGCCCTTTTGAGCCCTATTATCCTTTCCTCTATGGTGAGAAGCCTTTCGTTAAGCTCGGCGCCTTGCTGCCTCTTTATCTGCATTAGCTGCTTTTCAAGCTGTCTTATCCTCAAAGCGACTTCTGCCTTTACCGAGGCTTCTTCTTTAGAAACAGCTTTTCTGAGAGTTTTCCATTCCTGCTGCCATCCTGTTTTCTTCGCAGCAGCGCTTAAGTGCCTGAATATGTGCCTTAACCTTGTCATCTTGTTTTTTATCTGTAATACTTGGTTGCAACTAATTCGTAATACTTGAATGCGGCTCTTTCTCCTATGCCGAAAGTTGTATCGTGTAACAACTGCATGGGCAAGGACATTGGCGGATGGGCTCTTTGCTCATATTTTATTGCATCTTCCAGGTTGCCGTCATAGCGTGTCATCGTTGATGCGACACGCACAACCCCAATTATCTGTGTTGAAAGAAAAATTCCAGAAACTGCTATTGCTGTCCAAGCTAAATCCTTGTTTAGTGTCATCTTCCGAACCCGAATATTCCTTTCTTCTCCTTGGGCTTTTCGTCTTCCGGGAATTCAGGGAGGTCAAGCTGCATAGATATTTCCCTTGCCTGCTGTATCGGGGGTGGGAACATCTCGTTTCCCGGCTGCTCTGGCTGGAACTGCGGCCTTATTGGCGGCATTGGCTGCATCGTGGGTCTTGCATCAACTGTTTGCTGGACTTGCTGAATGCTTGGCATGCTTATCCTCGGCTCTATTCTCTGCATAGGCGAAACGATGGGCATTGGCGCTCTTCTTATCTGCCTTGTCTGGCTGCCTGCGGGGTCTGCATGCCTTGATATCCTTGGCAGGTGCTCTTTGTGCAGTTCAAGCAGACCTAATATGCCTCTTGCTATGTCTTGGTTCTGCTTTATCAGGATGTCCAGTTTCTGCCCAAGGCCTGAATCTGCCTCTGTGTGTATGTCCGCGCTTGCTGTCCTGAACAGCGTTATCAGGCTTTCAACTGCTTTTGTGAGCTTGTCTATTGACTCCTTTACGTCTTCGTTTGGAGAAATATCCAACTCAATGTCTTCATCAGGCATAGTCATAACCCCTTTTGGGAAAGTCTTGGCACGCCGGTTATAAATAGGTTTCGCTTTTTTTTATTGTAAATCTCGGGTTTAATGCCCAGCCTTATTTCCAACAATCAAATTGTTCTCTTAATCCACCTAATTTAGGTATGCCAATGTCGGCAGAAATCATGCATTCTCCGTTTGCCTCGGCTAAAATTTCTACCGGAGAAAGAATTTTGCTTCTTCCAAGAGTTTCTTCAGAATGCGCATCGCAAAGGACAAGATAAATCTGGTTTTCATGGGCTCTTGCCTCAGGATAACCAAAGTAAGGCGTTTTATTTGGTTTTGGCTTATCATACCAATATGATGGGCAAAAGATGATTTCAGCGCCGCTTACGGCCAGCGTTCTTACATCATCAAAAAAAGCGATATCCCAGCAGTTGATAACACCAATCTTTCCAAAGTCAGTATCTAAAACTCTGTTTGCTGTTCCAGGAGTAACGCCTTCTTCAACACGCCAGAGATGTCTTTTCTGATAAGTATGAACCAATCTTCCATCTCTGTTTATAACATATATTTCATTGAAAGTTCTGCCCCCTCTTTGAGCATACCCTCCAATAATAGACCACATTCCCAAAGATGCGGATTTATTCCCGATGCTTTCAAGGCAGCTTTCAAGCTCAGCATAAGTAGGCTTAAGCTGGTGTGTCAGGCTTAGTTCAGGAAAGCAGGTAATATCGCTGCCCCGGGCAGAATCCATATATTCCTGAATCCTTCTTACATTTTCATCAATAGACAATGGATTGATTTCCATCTGAATTGCTGATATTCTGACCATGCCGCATAGATAATCAGAATTTGCTTATAAACGTATGTCCAATTACGGGTTTTATTCATGCCCGTACCAGAAAAGCAGTTCCTTTTTGTCCTCTAGCCTGCAGAACCCGAACCTTGTGAACTGTATTATGCTGCCTTCCTTCAGCTTGGCTGCTTCTGATTCTGAAAGCCCTGTTATCTTCTTTGCATCAGGCATCATTACCTTTGCCTTCACTGCATGCTCTTTTGGCAGCCAGTGTATTATCTTCTTTCCTTCCCCCCTGAACTTCTCATACTCAATGCTTTCGAACAGCAGCTTTTTCCCTTTCTTCCTGAAGTTGAGGCAATCCATGAGTCTTATTAGTTCGTTTTCCGTTATTCCGTCAAAGTCTTTCTTCTCTATGTAAAACTTGTCGTGCACCTTGTAGTTCCTCACTCCCCTTTTGGTGTCTGTGGGATGCATCTTTATCTCTGCCGTCTGCTCCGGAGCGCCTTCCACGGTTATCTCCTGCGGTTCTTTTACAAAGAAGTACCTGTCCGCCTTCATGTCCAGGATTTTCCTGTTTATTGCCGCTATTACTGTGAAGTCTATGTTTGTCTGAGATGTTGAAAGCCCTGCCTCAACAGCAAGTTCGTGCAGTGTTTCTGTCTGTATGCATCTTTTTTTCAGCGCTGTAAGGGTAACAAGTCTTGGGTCGTCCCACCCTGTGTATTGTCCGCTTTTTATCATATCCCTAATCTCCCTGCCCTTGGTTATTGCTCCGGTTACGTTGAATCTGCCGTACTGGACAACATGCTGCTTTGGAAGCCCCAAAAGGTCTTTTATGCAGTCCTGTAGTTCTATCCTCATGCTTCCGAACTCTATGCTTCTGAGTATGTGCGTAACCCCGTAGCTTCCGTCTTCAATTGCGTTTTCAAAATCATAGAGGGGCCATGCACAGTATTTCTTCTTCTGTAAATAATGCTCCTCATGCGTTATCCTGAATATTGCAGGGTCCCGCATCGCGTGGTTTTGGCTCTGTATGTCCCCTGAAAGGCGGAGTATGCATTCGCCTTCCTTATATTTTCCCGCAAGCATGTTCTTCCATTCGTTCATGTTCTGTTCCTTGCCCTTTGCCCTGCATCCGCACAGCTCGCCTTTGTGGCGCATCTCTCTTATCCTTTCCTTGCTGCAGAAGCACACGTACGCCTTCTCAATGCTTATCAGCTTCTCTGCGCATTCATAGAACTTGGGCATGTCATTGCTCACTGTTATTGTCTTGTCAGGCAGTATCTTAAGGTAATTCCTTATCTCGTCCTCCATTGAGGCGACGTATTCCTTTCTTGCCTTTGCAGGATTGGTGTCTTCAAACCTCAGCAGGCATTTGCCTTCATACTTCTTCGCATACAGGTAGTTTATTATGAAGCTGAACGCATGTCCTATGTGCAAATATTTTGACGGCTCAGGGGGAATCCTTGTAACCACTTTTCCCATGACTGCGCCTTTCAGCTCGGGCAAATCCTTTTTCGCGCCTTTCTTTTTTCCCAGCAGTTCAGGTGCAATCTCTTCCAATTTTCTTTTCTGTTCTTCAATGCCCAGCTTGTTGACTTCTGCAATGATCTTCGCGATCTCTGCAGCGAGCTCCTTTATCTTTTCTTTGAGCTCCGGCCTGTCCTTGAGCAGCTTGCCCATCACCGCGTTTTTGTCTGCCTTGCCGTTGAAGCCTGCCGCGTTCTGCAGCGCATATTTCAGAATGTCGTCTTTTGGCATGCTCATGCGTTAGAATCAGCTGCAAACATATTTAAATGTTTGCAGTTTATTTTTCCCCTATCTCGTTTTCAAGTTTCTTCAGAACCTTGTCAAGGGCGAAAAAAAGGTTTGCGTCCGCTACTGATGCGGTGTAGTGCTTTCCGTTGTCTATAACGAATCCGTGCAGCTCATACTTCTCTGACTTTTCGCGCTCGTGTATCCTTTTCATCTGTAGCTTGAGCAGCTCCAGTTTTTCGCATATCTCCGAGAACCTTCTTGCGTAGCTCCCAATTATTTTCTTGAGAATCACTGCCGAGCCTCCATCAAGCTCCTTGAATCCTGCAAGCTCTATGTTTCCGCCGAGAGTCACTGAGTCTTCTGCATCCATGTCTCTCTTTACTTCTGTGTTCGGTATAAAAAGTTTTTGCTTGTGTTAAGTGCAGTTGCCAAGTTTGTAATTAGCGATCATATCTTTCAGCCCTGTCGTAGGCAATTACGAGCATGTTTTTATTGTTTACCTTTTCAGCCAGGCTTAAAGCCACACCAATGCCTGCGCGTGTTGACCTGCCAAAATCATTATCCGCCACTATTTCGTCGTCCCAGCGCGGTAAAATGTTATGAGTGGATTTTCCTGTAAGTTGGCGGTAATGGTTGTCTGCTTCTTTATCGCTTACCAAAACAACATCATCAATAATCCTTTCGTCTATTGCCGCCCTTATGTGTGGGAACTCAAATCCTGTCTGAAGGCTGGTGCCTGATAGCCTGTGTCTTGGCAAAGTTCCGGGCTTAATCCCGAATGTCTGCTCGTAATTTCCCGGGTAAAGCATATCGTAAGCAACTGCTGACTGGAAATGTTCAAACGCAATTACCTTAATCCCGTTCCCCAAGTATGACCTGAAACTCCTTCCCGGACCCAGAACGCTTGAGCCGTTGCCTACTGCCGGAATAAAGAAATCAGGAACCATTCCTTCAGGCCACCAGCCCTGCACAAGTGTTTCCTCAGCAATCATCGCCAAAGCATCTAAAGTAGTCGTGTTTGGCTTTCCATATGTACTCATAGAATGGTTAAGCATGAAATAGCCCCTGTGCTGCTTCATGAAGTCCCTCGCAAAATCCCTGAGTCCGTTGACATATGTGTCCTCAGGAGTCCTGTATATGATTGCGCCTTGCTGCTCAAGCAGTCTGACTCTTGCTTCTTCAGCGCCGTAAGGAATGGCAACATGGCATGTATAATCCAGGAGCTTTCCAATAGCTGCAAAGGCAATTCCTGCATTGCCCGTGGTTGTTTCAAAAACATTCTGGCCAGGACTTATCTTGCCTTCATCCTCAAGGTGCCTGAAGAGATCGGAGTAAACCCTGTCGTAATGGCTTCCTGAAACCTTGCTGTCGCATTCAAGCTTTAGCCACAGCCTGTTGCCGTTTGGCAGCTCGGAATGCTTAACGAGAGGCGTTTTACCTATTCTTTCTTCAAGCGAGCGGTACAGCAGTTCCCTTTCTTGATTAAGCATTTTTGTCCACCGAAGAGTGGGAATACGCGTCCGTATAAATATCTATGTTGTCTTAAAATAAAACGACAAATTTTTATACTGGCGGAACTGCCCTGAATTTATGGCAGCAGCTATCAGCAAGGAGCAGGTCCTGCAGCAGCTCGGGCTTACAGAGGCAGAGGCACGGCTGTATATTACAATGCTTTCTTCAGGCGAGGCGACTGCAAGCGCTCTTGCCAAAAAGACAGCTACGAACCGCACGTTCACTTATGACCGGCTTAACAGGCTCGTGAATCTTGGGCTTGCAAGCCACATTGTCAAGGATGGGAAGCGCTATTTCAGCGCAGCAAATCCAAGCCAGTTTCTTGCCTTGCTTAAGGATAAGGAAGCTCAGCTTCAGGCAGTTCTTCCCCAGCTTGAGGCGTTAAAGTCAAAGCCGTCTCTGTCTCCGGGCGTGACTGTTTTCTCTTCCAAAAAAGGAGTCCAGGCTGCGCTTAACCTTGTGCTGAAGGAAAGGAAGCCTGTTTTTGTCCATGGCTCGCTTCTGGGTTTCCGCCGGGTTATGGGCCAGGGGTTTGATATCTGGAACCAGCGGCGTGCAAGGGCGAGGATAATGATGAAGGTTCTTACTCCGGAAGATGTCACAGGGCTGGAGCTTGCCCATGCTGAGGTTCAGGAGCTTGCAGATGAGGAAAAGGCTGCCACAGCAACGTTTACATTTGGAGATAAGGCGGTTATTGCATTCTGGTCAGAAGTCCCTGTCGCGATTCTTATTGAAAGCCGGGAAATTGCCAGGGATAACATTGCTTTTTTCAATTCTTTATGGAACAGGGATGTGAGGATTTATTCTGGTGTTGACGGCATAATAAAGGCTTTTTACGAGCTCATCGCAGAAAAAAACGGTTACTATCTTGGTGTTGGGTATTCGTGGGCGCTTGCCATGGTTTATGGCAAAAAAATAAGCGACAAGTGGCATGAAGTGAGGATAAAAAACAATGTGGACGCGCGGCTTATAGCTTATGATGACCTTAAGTCAGTAAGCTATTTTAGGGAGAGGTCGAAGGGCTGGAAAAAGTTCCATGCGAGATTCTTGAGCGAGGAGGTCTGCGGCCCTGCGTGCGTTACTGTTTCAAATAGCCTTATAGCCACGTTCATCTACACAGAGGGCAGCTTCAAGGTTGTTGTGAACAGGAACAGGGAAACAATCAATGCATATAAGAGGCACTTTGAAAGGCTGTGGGGTATGGCAGGGAAATAGTGCGGAACTACACTATTACTCCCAGCACGGCTTTTCCGAGAAGCGAGAACACGAGGAAGTTGAAGAGGAAGTTTAGTGTGAGGAAGTAAACTGTCTTCCATTTTGCCTCAAAGTCTCCTGCCAGAAGGTATAGCGGCGTTGATATGACTCCGAAGATTAGGACTCCTATTACGCCCAGCATGACTATGTTTATGCCCTGGAGATAAAAAGCCACGGCACCTATCACTGCTCTTGAGATTATGTACATGAAGGTGTTCATGTCCACTGCTGCGCTCACTATTTCAGATATAAGCGTCGTCACAGCCCCGAATACTGCGCCGATGAAAGGTCCGTATGCGATGCTTGTCATCACTGTTCCAAAAGTCACGAGCTCTATTGCTGAGGGAATCCTTATATACCGTTTGTATATTGTTGAGAACGACGCTGCTGTTCCAAGCACAGCAACAACTGCAAGCATCTTGAGGCTTACCTTGAGGAAGAACAGCAGGACTATCATTGCTGTAAGCATGAGGGCTGCCTTTCCTGTGAAGACGTATCTGGTCAGGTTCTTCGCCTTGTATGCTGCCCACGACAGAACATTGTCTATGCTTAAAAACTGTTTTAGCCCCATGTCCGCCCCTTATATTGGCGGATTAGCTCGGCAGGTTTAAAAGCTTTTTGCAAAGTCAGCGACAATAAATTATTTAAAGCAATCCCCGATTTTTGTCTTGTTTGCGGGCTCATAGCTTAGCCTGGCAGAGCGGTTGTCAGAATCTGGCCGAAGCTCTTAACCAACAGGTCGAGGGTTCAAATCCCTCTGGGCCCATTCATTTTTTATTTTTTTGAAAACATTTATAATTTGGCTGCAATTGTGATTCTTCATGGCAGAACGGGAAAAAAGTGGCAGCGATAAGGAAGAGTTCAATCTTTTCTGGGCTGACCAGCTCGCGCAGAAAATCATAACGCGGAATAAGTTCAGGTATTCTGATAAGGAAATCCCGAAGTTCAGGGAGTTTGTTGTCAAGACCTCTGCTTCTATTTCAGGCGTTCTCCATATAGGCAGGTTAAGCGATACTATTCGCGGCGCGTCTGTCTTAAGGGCTTTGGAGGATTCTGGTGTCAAGGCGAAGCTCATATGGGTTGCTGAGGACATGGATCCCTTGAGAAAAATCCCTGAAGGCGTTCCTGCAAGCTACGAAAAATACATAGGCATGCCTGTTACAGATATCCCTGACCCTGACGGCTGCCACGAAAGCTATGCTGAGCACCACAAGGAAAAGTATTTTGAGGTGCTGCACGAGTTTGTTTTTGTTGGAATGGAGAAGTTTTCCACAAGGGCTGAGTACAGGAAGGGCAGCTTCAGCCCTTACATAAAGAAAATACTTGAAAATGTTGAGGCGGTTAAGAAGATTCAGAACAAGCACAGGACTAATCCTTTGAAGAGAAACTGGAGTCCCTGGACGCCGATTTGCGAGAAATGCGGCAAAATAGTTACGGCGAGGGTCATTAAGGTGGAGGACGGGAAGGTTCATTACACGTGCAAGGACTACATCTTTGAGTCAACTACGGCAAAGGGCTGCAACTATAAAGGCGTTGACGACCCTATGAAGGGCAACGGCAAGCTGCTTTGGAAGAGCGAGTGGGCTGCTGAGTGGGCTTTCTGGAAGGTTTGCTGCGAGGGCGCGGGAAAGGAATACATTGTGCCTAACAGCGCTTTCTGGATTAATGCGGAGATTGTTGAAACTGTTCTTGACTTTCCTGCTCCTGAGCCGCTGTTCTACGAGCACCTGATGATTGACGGGACAAAGATGTCAGCATCTCTTGGCAATGTTGTTTATCCGCATGACTGGCTTCAGGTTGCAGGACCTCAGCTTCTCGCGTTTTTTTACAACAAGCGTTTAATGATGACGCGCAGCTTTTCGTGGCGTGATTTGCCGCAGCTTTATGACGAGTATGATGACGCTGCGAAGGTTTATTTCGGTTTGAAAAGCACTGGCAATGAGAAGGAGGATAGCCACATTAAGCGCCTGTACGGGGTTTCAAACGCCAAAGACAGTTTGGAAAAGCCGCTTTCAATGGGCTTCAGCCATGCTGCTATGCTCAGCCAGATTTTCAGCAGCGAGGCAGACATTTTCAGCAGCTTGAAAAAGACAGGGCAGTACCTGGAAGGTTTGGAAAAGGAAATCATCGGCAGGATAAAAAGGGCGGGGGTCTGGCTGAATAAGTACGCTCCTGATTCAGAGCGCTTTGTGCTTCAGGAAAGTGTTTCAGGCGAAATAAAGTCAAAGCTGGACGGCAAGCAGAAGGAAGCTCTGAGGCTTGTGGTGGCTGCTTTGAAGGAAAAAGAATGGCAGCAGAAGGAGCTTTTTGAGGAGTTCTACGAAATATGCAAAAAAACAGGTCTGGATCCGAAGGAATTCTTCAGGGCTGGTTACATGGTGCTGCTGAACAAGGACAGGGGTCCTAAGCTGGCTCCGTTCATTCTTGCCCTTGGAGAGAAGGCGTTAAGGTTGCTGGAGCAGGTTTAACCATCATCGCCAGCCATCAGGAGGGTTTCAAAAATGCTTAATTTTTCTATTTTTGTCCCGTGTCGCCTAATGAACTTTGTGAGAAAAATAGCCCGGGGTGGACTGCTGGCGTTTTTGTTAAAAGTTGGGGTTTTCAGGTATTAGCAAAGCCTGTGGCATTCCCACTCTTTGATTATCGTGATACCGTGGTCTCTAAAAATCAAATCATCGTAACCCCAAAAATGCTCATCTTCAGTTATAATGATTTTTGGGCCAGTCCATATGAATTCCTTTAAACCTGCCAGGATGCTGCAGTCGTCATCTTCAGGAATATTGGTATATCGGCCTGACTTAGCCTTTTTCAGAGATCTTTCGTTATTTTGAAAAAATTTCTTAATATCAGAGAAGTTAGCATTCTTTTTAATTTTATTCCACAAAGTCAAAGAATCAGTAAATCTCTTAAGGGAATCTATTACTTCTATTTTGAAAGGTTTTGGCAAAAATGGCACGCTTATGCCTGTTTCTTGGATTAGTTCGTCCGCAACTTTCATTATATTTTCATCAAACCTTTCACAAGGTACGAACCTGGAAGGAGATATGCCCATCATCTTTAAATTTAAAAGTAATCGAGTTATTTTTTCATAATTCCTTGATTTTAAAGTTTTTTCTGTGAAAAAAGGTAAGAATGCAGGCGGTATTTCAATAGCAAAAGAATGTAATATAGAGCAGTCATCGAGAGAATACAAATTACTCTTATTAACTGCCATTTTAAGTTACTATTTTTCTAAGGTCGGGATTATCAAGAGAAAAAACATATTTTTTCCTTGCAAAATTAGTAAAATATTGATAGTGTTTATTTATTTCCACACCATTTTTAACATCAGATCCCAATTGTTCTTTTATGAACGGAATTGTGATTTTTTCCAAGATGTAAAGGAAATAATAATCAATCATTCTTGAATCATAATCGTAGTCTCTATCTTCTAAATTCTTGAATCTTTTATCTTTCAAATACTTCGATAAGCTAAAACAATATTCGATTAAAGCGGATAAACGCAATTCAGTAAGATTATCCTCCTTCAATTGTGATGCGCTTTCGTTGAGGTCTAGCAAATCTATACAAACAGAATTTATTCTATTAACCAGTTTATGCCTATCCTCAGTATCTACCAGGAGTTTGCCATGCTCATCCTCAGAAATTTCGTCTGCAGGCAATATGCTAAGGGAATAAATTGACTCCTTTAATTGTTTAAATTCATCAGGATTCAAAATATTTAGTATTTTTTCTATTACCTGTTCAGAGAGTAATTTCCCCTTTTGCGTGAGTTTAAGTCCTTCATTGGAATGGCCTTTCCAATTATATTCATAAATTTCATAAAAATCAGTATTTTCACAATCAAGTTCTGCATTATACGATCCGTATTTATTAAGATCAAAATCTATATCTATCGGAATCATAAACAAATTTAATCTTGCGAGTAATTTATTCAATTTAGTTTTTGAAGAAATAGAATTATTTTTAGAAAAAGATAGAACCAAACTAATAGCCTCTTCTTTTGAAAGCAATATCATGGTAACTGCCCTTATAAGGAGATACTACCTTTATAAGGAGATTCTTGAGATTTATAAAGTTAATTGCAAATTCTTGAGTGACAAAAGTTGCTAAAAGGTCATTAATCTCATGCCAAAAGAAGCCCCAAAAGGACATCTAACGATAATTAAACTTTATTTTTGAAGCCTCGGAGATCAATTTTATCCTGACCTTAGATGGCCTTTTTTGTTCCTTAAGGATGTCTCTAATGAAACTAATTGCTTCATTTCCCTTAAGTGTAGGTGTTGCTCGTATTGGTTTTGCCATGTTGTTTTTTTGTATATTCAGGCATATGTATTTATGCATTTATATTGTCGAATGTATATGTGTATATGCCTGCTTTTCCAGAGTAAAGTAGCCCGGGACTGACACTACGCCTTTTTGTGACTTTTCAGGGTGGAGTTTATGAATCCGGCAAGCTTTTTAAATATAGAGTTCCTTTTATTTAAAAATATGGGCCTTTTTGATAAAATTGGAAAGGCCATGGAACATAATGGCTAAAATTTACGGTTGTGCTGAAAGTGAGAAGAAAACTCTTGATATTTGCCCTTCTTCTGTTAAACGATATGAAGATATTGATAGAATCCATCGAGAGTTAAATAATCGACTAAAAAAAGAGAGTCAAGATTTTTTTGATAAGCTGCCGCAAAAAATAAAAGAAGAAGAGACAATATTGGAAATGATTAGAAGAGATGAAAAAGACACAATACAAATATTAGATAAGAAAATAAAAGACATTAAAGACAGCATCAAGATTGATAAGCATAATAAAAAGTGGTTTCCTGTTGTTTTTGGGTTTTTCCAACTATTGATTCAGAAACACATTTCAAAACCTCTAAAAATAAGAAAAATCAAAATTTCTGAGGTGAAACAGAAGTTGTTTTTAGTTCAATGGAAAGAAAATCCTGAATATTTCTTTAACCGACAACAAAGTGAATTAATAAACGAAATTGCAGATTTTACTAAAATTAAAGAAGACCCACAGTATTCTGGAGCATATGGGGAATTGAAGGTATTAAATGAACTATCAAAACTTAATGAAGAATACACTATTTTATGCGGTTTAAATATTAAATTAGACAAGTGGCATAGTTATGGTAGTAAGGTTAATTTAAAATCAGCACAAATGGATTTTGTCGTTGTTTCATTCAAAGGCGTTTTCCTAATTGAGGTAAAAAATTGGGGTAGTGATTATTACAACCAAAATAAAAATTTTAGCCCCCATGAGCAATTAGATAGGGCGGGCAGAGTTTTGTATATTTTTTTGAAATCAGAATTACACTATGACGTGGCCATTCAAAGAAGAATAAATAAGATATTAGTTCCTTTAAAAAATAATATTCCCTATAACCCTAACTATGAATCTGTGTTGGTTTCGAGTTTGGATAAAATTAATGATTTCATCAGCAATAGACGAGATGTCTTGTCTGATTACGAAGTTAAACAGATTATAGATACAATAAAACAATTCGTAACAGAGAAAACCCGTTCTTAAGAGCATAAGAGCTTCCCTCTAAGCTTTCCACTTGCCCAAAAAACAAAACTTTAAATAATAGGTGAGTTCTTTGTATCTGCACATGAAAGTTGCGATTATGTTTTCTGGCGGCAAGGACAGCACATATGCTGTTGATTATGCAAAGAGCAAGGGCTGGGAGATAAGCTATTTGCTTTCTATAAAGCCGACAAGGACTGACTGCTATCTTTTCCATTTTGCCACTGTTGAGCACACTGCAGGGCAGGCTGATGCCATGGGCCTGAAGCACCACTTGCTGAGCTGCGATGTCGCTAATCCGAAGCAGGAGGCGCTGATAGTCAGGGATTTTGTTGAGAAAAACATGGTTGATGCCCTTGTTCTGGGTGGTGTTGGCTTGCAGCAGACGCAGCTTAAGTCTTTGCAAAAAGCCCTTATGCCTTTAAGGGTTGAGGTTTTTGCCAGCCATGCGGGCTATGACCATGAGGAGATTGTCGCTCAGATGATTAAGAAGGGCTATGACATCAGGATTACCCAGGTTGCCAGTGATGGTCTTGGTGAGGCTTGGCTTGGCAGGCAGATTACGCAGGATGCGTTTAACGAGTTGAGGAAGCGCTCCCAGAAGTACGGCTTTCACATCGGCTTTGAGGGCGGCTATGCTGATACCTTTGTCTGTGACGGCCCCATATTCAGCAAGCGCATAATTATAGAGGAAGCTGAGCGCGTCATGGAGGACCAGTATTCCGGTTATCTTCTCATTAAGAAGCTAAGATTGGTTGATAAGATTCCGATTATAAGGTAAACGTCTAGGCGCCTGTCTTTTCTGGTTCGCGAATCCTTCGGTCTGCGTGTCTTCTTCTTACATAGGCGCAGCTTTGAACATATTCATATAGCATCTGTCGTGCTTCACCCTGAATTAGAATTATCATTTCAGCAGAATCAGCCACCACAATCAGTGTTAGTCCTGTTATCTCCGGATGTTGGTTCTGATAAGTCCTTAAATACCCTGTGCCTTTTGCGATTCCGCTGTCAATATCATAGCGCCTGGTTCTACCATTGTTGTGCGTATTTGTTCCGTTTGGTGTCCATCCTGATTGAGCGAGTTTTTCCTCAAGCCCTTGTTCTTGCAATGTTGGTAAAATTGCGGTGCCGATTACTGCCATGAATTTATAGCCCATTATGAGCAGGGGGTTGCCCGGGCATATTTAATGTTTTTTAAGCCGCAGAGCCAAAACCACCTTTCCGATGTAAAAACTGAAGTCTGTGAATTCCACCATTTCAGGCGCTGAAACGGCTTTTTCCAAAGCAAAAACTATTTAAACCTGCTCTCTGTCTTGTTATGCAGTAGTTCTCGTCGGAGATTTGAGGGTAATGGGGATTTGAAGATGGCGGATTCAAAGGCAGAGTTGAAGGCAGCATACGACTCAAGCAGCATACAGGTGCTTAGCGGTTTGGATGCGGTGAGGAAAAGGCCCAGCATGTACATAGGCAACACTTCTTTCAGGGGGCTTCACCAGCTTGTCTATGAGGTTGTTGACAACAGCGTTGACGAGGCGGTTGCAGGCGCATGCAAAAACATCAGGGTTATTATCCACAAGGACAACTCGGTTACTGTTATTGATGATGGGAGAGGTATACCTGTTGACATTATGCCTAAGTTCAATAAGTCTGCCATGGAAATAGTGATGACTAAGCTGCATGCAGGCGGCAAGTTTGACAAGAAGGCATACAAGGTAAGCGGCGGTTTGCACGGCGTTGGAGTTTCTGTTGTGAATGCGCTTTCTGAAAGGATGTCTGTTGAAGTGAAGCGTGATGGCAAGGTGTATAGCCAGAGCTATGTGCGCGGCAATCCGGAGGCGGATGTTGCCGTAATAGGCGATGCTGCAGAGACAGGAACCACAGTTACTTTTCTTTCTGACAGGGAGATTTTTGACAGTATTGAGCTGAGTTTTGAGACGTTGTCCAGCAGATTAAGAGAGCTTGCCTTTCTCAACAAGGGCCTGAGGATAATCATTACTGATGAGAGGTCTGATAAGCAGCACGAGTTCTGCTATGAGGGCGGCATCAAGTCCTTTGTGGAGTATTTGAATCAGAACAAGGCTGTTCTGCACAGCTTGATATACATCTTCAGGGAGAAGGATGATGTGCAGGTGGAGCTTGCAATGCAGTATAATGACAGTTACATTGAGTACATCTTCTCCTTTGCCAACAACATAAACACTGTTGAGGGCGGTTCCCATCTTTCCGGCTTCAAGACAGCTCTTACAAGGACTCTTAACTCGTATATTGAGAAGAACAAGCTTGGTGACGAGCGGCTTTCAAGCGAGGATGTAAGGGAAGGGCTTGCTGCTGTTGTTTCTGTGAAGCTGCCTGAGCCGCAGTTTGAGGGGCAGACTAAGACGCGGCTTGGGAATTCTGAAGTAAAGGGTGTTGTTGACTCTGTCATAAGCTCGGAGCTTTCTGCTTTTTTTGAGGAAAACCCGAGGGTTGCAAGGGTGATTCTGGGCAAATGCCTCAATGCTGCGAAGGCAAGGGATGCTGCAAGAAAGGCAAGGGAGCTTGTGAGGAGGAAAAACGCCCTTGAAAGCAGCTCATTGCCCGGGAAGCTTGCTGACTGCTCAAACCGCGACCCTGAGAAAAGTGAGTTGTTCATTGTTGAGGGCGACTCCGCCGGGGGCTCGGCAAAGCAAGGCCGTAATCGTCAGTTTCAGGCAATACTGCCTCTTAGGGGAAAGATTCTGAACGTTGAGAAGGCGAGGATTAACAAGATTCTTGCTAATGAGGAGCTTACAAATCTCGTTACTGCCATAGGCACAGGCATCGGTGACGTGTTTGATTTAAGGAAGGCGCGCTACCATAAGCTGGTTCTGATGACTGATGCTGATGTTGACGGCTCTCATATCAGGACTTTGCTTCTTACCTTCTTTTTCCGCTATATGAGGCAGCTGATAGAAGCAGGATACGTTTATATTGCCCAGCCGCCGCTTTACAAGCTCAGCAAGGACAAAAAGGACCATTACTTTTACAGTGACGAGCAGCTAAGGGATGCGTTGCGGGGATTTGGTATTAATGATGAAGGCGATGCAAATGTGCAGCGCTACAAGGGGCTTGGGGAGATGAATCCGGGGCAGCTCTGGGAAACCACCATGAACCCCGAAACCAGGACGCTGATAAAGGTCAGCATGGAGGACGCTGTTGAGGCTGACAAAATCTTTACTATCCTAATGGGCACAGAAGTTGAGCCAAGGCGCGAGTTCATAGAAAGGAACGCAAGGTTTGTCAGGAATCTGGATGTGTGAAAAGTTAAAACTATGTCCTGTGATCCAGCGATCTCGCCAACCCTTCTAGAACAAAATTATCAGGAAGCGCGTCTGGTTTTACTCCAACAAAGGATAAGCTGTATATTGTGCATATCCTTTCGGGATCAGGTTTCGGCGTGAAAGTTGATCCTGCAGTGCCTCTTTCCGATCCCCTGTTTATGCTTACCCTCGCAGCCTCGCCACTACGCACTGGTGCTTTAGGAGTAGTTGGCCCTAACTCTAACGAGTAAAAGCCAGAACCGCCCCCTCTAGTATTTTGTCCCGTTCCAAAGTCAGCACCTGCCAGATATAGATGCGGCTCAAGCGGACGTTCGAATTTATAAGGAGGTGTAAACATAAAAGGTTTAGATTGTGTTGCTGGCGCCTGATAAGGATTATGTGACGGTTCAGTGCCGGGTTCTTGATTGCCAGAAGCAGACCCGCCTTGTTGGTTAACCATATTAGAGCCCCTGTTGATTTGTTCGATTAAACTTTGCATATCTGCTGGATCAATGCCTCGGTTTACACGCATAATTGGCAAGGCTATTAAAATCATCCGGGACGCTGTACCTGGCTCCATAAGTCTTCTTAATGCAGTCATATTCGGGAAATATGTCGCATCAAACCCATAGTGTTTGCCACCTTTGTAGTCATATATTCTGGCAGTTGCGCCACTTGGGACATGCATCCCTAACTTCCCAAAACTCTCTTGTACAATGTAGCGGAATGAATAATCTCCAGAAGAGCCTGCCCTCGCAACAGGATTGAATTCTGTCTTGAATTCGCCGTCAGAAGACATAGGAAGAAAAACTACTGCCTCGACAACCGGGGTTGTATCGGGTAATTTATAGCCCTGCTCTACGTAGCTACCTATTAAAGCTTCTAAACTGAACGGCTCCGGTAACAACTCATCCTGCTCCTTTTCTACGCCTCTTAACCGCTTTATCTCATACTTTCCTATGCCAGCTAAAGAAAGAGGTCTTACATCCCTTAGAAGAATAGGGACATAGTAGGACCTGCTCACGGTTCTGTCGCCGTCCATTGCAATAGCTTCAACGCCGAGACTTGGTAAGTCTGTGCCTGCGGACACAAATATGGCGTGTGGAGAGTATTGTGAAAGTGGATCAGTTGTAACATCAGCCCAGCGAAGACCTGCAGGATTCAGCCTTAGAACTTCATAGAGCCCCCTTAATGAACGGATAAACGCTGTGTGTGCAGCATTGCCGGCAAACGCTGCTTCAACCTCTGGCTGAGGTATTGTTTTTCTGTCCTGAACCATTTTTGGCAGGGAACGGTTCTTCAAATATAAATTTATCGCTTTCCTCTTAGTTCATGGGTTAGTTCTATAACTTCTTCTGTTGAGTAGCGCCTTATTTGCCGCATTTTGTCGCCTTTCCTGAACATTTTTTCCATAACCAACAAATATATAAAGAATCGTTTTTTTCCCGTTCTGCATGGCAGCGCAGAAACAAGTTCTGAAAGCAGTTAAGAAGACATGGCACAGTATTCTTGCTCCTGAGAGCTTCGGGAAGGAAGTGATTGGCGAAAGTCTTGTTGCTTCCGCTTCTGACCTTGCCGGGAGGGTTGTTACTGTTAACCTTGCTTCGCTTACAGATGACATCAGGCAGCAGCACATCAATCTGAAGTTCAGGGTTGTTGCTGTTGAGGGAGATGCCGCAATTACTGAGCTTCTGAGCTTTGAGGTGATGCATTCTGCGCTGAAGCGCCTTATTCGCCGCGGTGTTGACAGGGTTGATGCTTCCTTTGTTGCAGAGACTGCTGACGGGAAAAAGGTCAGGATTAAGCCTTTTATTCTTACAAAGGCGTATGCCCGGGGAACGATTCTGCGGCTTTTGAGGAAGTCGCTTGTGGAGTTTGTTTCAGAAGAGGCAAAGAAAGTAAGTTTTGACGAGTTTGTCAAGTCGCTTATCTCTAACAAGTTTCAGATGGGCATAAAATCTGCCTTGAAGAAGATTTATCCTATAAAGTCTTCTGAGATAAGGTATTTCGGGCTTGTTTAACGTTGGGTAACTTTTGCCTTTCTTCTTATTTTTTTCTCAAAATGTAAGTATTTTCCAGTAGTTAAAAAGCTTTATAAGCCCTTGCAGTACTAATAAACCTTTTAGTTGTCGCTATAAACAAATGGTGATGTAAAGCAAAATGCCCATCAAGCCCAGGAAGATAACGACTTCAGCGGACCTACTTATGAGCTTGCTGCGTGACGTGAAGGAGATTTCAGTTGAGGAGGCTGCGAAGACTCTTGGCGTTCCTGCAGTGACTGTTGAGAACTGGGCAACGTTCCTTGAGGAGGAAAGGGTGCTTTCAGTCAAGTACAAATTCACGACTCCTTACCTTGTCTACGGCCATGTTTCTGCTCCGAAAAAGCCAGATGAGCATTTTGAAGAACGCCTTCTGGAGGATGGAGGAGGAGAGGAAGGCAAAGAGGATCTAAAGGAGTCACTCAAGAATGCCAGTGAGCTTGCTGATAAGGCTGCGCATGAAACAAGGAAGGGCGATTTCAGCCTTGTCAAGCAGACGCTTCCATCTCTCCTGACAAAGGCGCGCTCTTTTAAGGAAAGGATTCCTTTTGAGCCTGCGGCAAAGGTCGGGTTTGAAATGAAGCTGAATGAGCTGGAGCTTTTGCTGCAGAAGGCAAACTATCAGGTTGATGTAGGAAAGTTTGACTTGGCCAGCGGGCTTTATTCCGCAATCCAGGCCAGCATAAAAGAGTTGTTTTCAGGTATGGAGGCTGCGCACAAGGTTGTTGAAAGCGAGCAGGAAAAGGAAAAGCTGACAGATATGCGGCAGATTCTTGAAAAGGCTTACATATTGATGAAGGCGGGCAGGTTTGAGGAGGCAAAGTCACTTTATGAGATGCTCAGGCGGGGATATCACGGGTTGCCGAGGGAGTTTATGGAGAGGAAAATGGAGATGGAGAAGAGCCTGGTGAAGCTGAACAAGGATTTGTCAGCGATGCTTGACAGGCAGGCAATAGGGCTGATGAAGGACGGTGATAAGAAGCTGGATGCGCTTATCAGGGTGTGCAGGGATTGCCTGAAAAAGTCTGATTTCACCAGGGCAGAGAGGGTTTATTATGACATAAAGAGGAATTTTGAAAATCTGCCTTCGGGGTTTGACAGCCGCAGGAAGGAGCTTGAGGGCGAAATATTAAGGCTGTTTGGGTTCATATCGGTGAAGCGCGAGAAGATGTTGACAGGCATGTTCCACGCAAAGGCAGGAGAGTTTGTTTCCCTTGTTAAGGCAATGGCTCAGGACCTTAAGGCAGGAAAGCTTGACGAAGCAGTTCTGCGCTATAGTGAAGCCAAAAAACTGTATGTTTCTTTGCCGGATGGCTTTGTTAATGAGAAGTTGAAGCTTCAGGAGCAGATAATGCCTATTTATCATGATTTGGCAAGTGCTTATGCAGAGCTGTCTTCAAGGAGGCTGAGTGATGGTTTAAAGAGAACAATGGAGCTCTTGGCGGGTATGAAAGCGCATGTTGATGCGGGAGAAATTGGCCTGGCAAGTGAGTCTTATGAGTCTGTCAAGGCTGCATTCAGGTCTCTTCCGCCGGGGTTTGTGGCTGAAAAGGTTGACCTGCAGAATAGGATAATTTCTGTTTATGAGTGCTTGCTTTCAAAGTCTGGCGACAGTCTGCATCGTGATGTTAAGGCAAAGGAAGCTGCCCTTGGCAGGATGCTTGACGAGGCAAATGGCTTCCTGAGGCAGGGAAAGCCGGAGCTTGCCGAGGAGGTTTATTCAGAAATAGTCAGCCTGTACAGCACCTTGCCTGTGGGCTTTGCTTATGAGAAGTCTGCTCTCAGGGAAAGGATGCTCAATCTTTACAGGGAAATAATGCTTGGCATGGATGTTTCGCTTCTCCGCACAACAACTCCTGATGTGGGCCGGATGTATCACGACATACTTAAGCTGCTTGTCCAGTCAAGGCACAGCTTGGAGAAGAGGGAGTTTGAGCTGCTTGAGCATACTTATCATAAGATAAGGAATATATTTAATGAGCTGCCTCTCGGTTTTGTGCAGGAAAAGTTCAAGCTCCGGGACAATGTTGCAAAGTTGGCTGAGGAAGTTGACTTTTACAGGAAAATTGTGGCTGCCGAGAAAGCATCTCAGGAAAGAAGCAATGAGCTCAAGCCGTTGCTTGCGGACGCCTTGAGACTTGAGGAGATGCTGGCAAGTGACACTGACTCAAAGCCGCTTCTGGAGCTCTTTGAGAAGAAGAAGCCGTTTCTGATGAATGCGCTTGCAGGGGTTGAAAGGGGCGCGCAGGCTGCCAAAAAAGCGATTGGCGCCATGGCTGCTGCAACTGGTACATCTGCTGAGGCATCAACTACGGCTCCTGTTTCTGCCAAGCCTGCTGTTGCTGTTATAAGCGCTTCCAAGTCCGTTGCTCAACCTGATGAGCTTTATCAGAAAATAGCCGGTCTGCGGGAGTTAGGCAGGCCTTCTGTGAGGATGCCGCTGCCTCAAAGATAGGCAAGGTGAACAGGAAAATGGCTGAGGAAAACATTCAGGTAATGGATTCGTACAAGCTTTCCATAGGCGGCGTTATTGTGGATGTGCACATATACACGGAGGATGAGGATGTTGTGCCTACATACAACATTTCAATCCTGAACATAAGTGAGACAACAAACATAATCCTGAACAAGTTGAGGGAGGAGTTTGTTTCAAGGATTAACATAGGCACGAAGGAGTTCAGCGAGGAAACTGTTGAGGACATAAAGGAGCGCTTCAAGGACGAGGTGATGACTCTTATAAAAAAGTATTTTCCTAACATAGACGAGATGACTGCTGATTTGCTTATGAACCACGTTATCCAGCAGAACATCGGGCTCGGGAATCTTGAGATTCTGTTGAGGGATAAGAACCTTGAGGAGATTGTTGTCAACAATTCGAAGGAGCCTGTGTGGGTTTTTCACAGGAAGCATGGTTGGCTCAAAACCAATGTCTTCGTTCCGAAGGAAGCCAAGATAAGGCACTATGCGACGATGATAGGCAGGGATGTGGGAAAGGAAATCACGCTTTTGAAGCCGCTTATGGATGCGTCTCTTGCTACAGGTGACAGGGTAAACTCGACTTTGTCGCCCATATCCACAAAGGGCAACACCATAACCATCAGGAAGTTTTCGGAGAAGCCATGGTCAATTACGGACTTCATAAACGGAAACACGATGTCTTACGAGGCAGCTGCCATGGTGTGGCTCGGCATTCAGAATGAGCTTTCAATGATTATCGCAGGGGGCACTGGCTCCGGGAAAACAAGCGCGCTTAATGCCATAGCAAACTTTTTCCCGCCGAACCAGAGGATTATATCAATTGAGGATACCCGTGAGCTTACGCTGCCGAACACGCTTCACTGGGTTCCAATGGAGACCAGGCTGCCCAACCCCGAAGGCAAGGGCGAAATCACTATGCTTGACCTTGTGGTGAACTCCCTGAGGATGAGGCCTGACCGCATAATCGTGGGCGAAATCAGGAGGCAGCGCGAGGCAGAGGTTTTGTTTGAGGCAATGCATACAGGTCACAGTGTCTACTCAACGATTCATGCCAATAATGCGCATGAAACCATAACGCGGCTTACAAACCCGCCTATCAATATCCCGAAGCAGCTTTTGGGCGCAATTTCAATGATACTTGTTCAGAACAGGAACAGGCGCACAGGCCTTCGCAGGACCTTGCAGATAGCGGAGGTTTCTGAGGGCGGCGATGCCACAGTGCTTATGCAGTTTGACGTGCAGCGTGACTCTCTGGTCAGGGTTAACGAGCCCAAAAGGATTTATGAGACGCTTGGCCTTTATACTGGGATGAGCGCTTCCGATATAGCCCGCGACCTTGAGGAAAAGGTTAGGCTTCTGAAGTGGTTTGTGAAGAATGACGTTTCCGATGTACACCAGATTGGCGTGTTTGTGGCGAAGAATTACGCCGGCAAATTCAAAGTGTAGCATGTTTTATTATAGGTGGTAGCGATTGACCTGGTTAAGCTGATAATAAGGGCGGATCCCCGGCTGAAGAGAATGCTGCGGATGGCTCATATTCCAAGGACTCCTGAGCAGTTTGTGAAGAGCAGCCTGATGCTTGCCCTTTACATATCCCTGGGGCTTTCTGCGCTTTCGTTTTTCCTTTTTGCAAGGGCTCTCGGCGTGAGGGTTGTGCTTGTTGTCTTTGCCGTCTTTGCAGTCTCCATGTTTTTCGCCACGGCTTTTATAATGAGGACTCCTCAGGGCGCAATCAGGAGGAGGGAGAAGGAGATAAACAGGGAGGTGCTTTTCGCAGGCCGCTATCTGCTGGTTAAGATGGAGTCAGGCAGCCCTCTTTTCAATTCGCTGATAGACGCATCAAGGAGCTTCAGCGCAAGCTCAAAGTATTTCAAGGAGGTTGTTGATGACATAAACACCGGCACGCCGATAGAGGCTGCTTTGGAGAATGCCCGGGAATACAACGCGTCAGAGAAGTTCAAGAAGGTTATCTGGCAGATCCTCACCGCGCTTAAGACAGGCAGTGACGTTACCGGGGCTCTCAGGAGCACGCTTCGCACAATCGCCAAGGAGCAGATGATAGAGATAAAGGAGTACGGGAAGAAGCTTAATTCGCTGATGCTTTTCTACATGGTCATTGCCTGCATACTTCCTTCTCTTGGCGTTGCGCTGTTCATAATCTTTGCCAGCTTTTTTGACCTCAGCATAAGCACCGCGCATTTATTTGCAGCGCTGTTCGGGCTTTTTGTCATCCAGTTGTCATTCATAATAATGATAAGGGCCGCAAGGCCTGCAATTGAGCTGTGAAAATGGACCTGAAGATAATTTTTCTGGAGGAGTTTGGAAAGGCGTTTGTGCCCAAAAAGATAAGGCCTGGTCTGAGGAAGCATTTTCTTAAGGCAGGCATCACAGAAGTTCCTTACAAGCTGTTTGGAGGCATGTTTTACCTCAGCCTGCTGGCGACGTTTGTGATTTATTTCCTTAAGGTTTATCCGCTTTTCTTTAAGCATGGTTCCGGGGCCATTATATTTGCATATACTGCAGCTACATGGGTGGTTCTTCCTCTTCTTTTTTCAACATTTATGGCGCTGGCATTCTATTTTTACCTTGACCTCAGGATTTACAACCGCACAAAGAGGATGGAAGACGTGCTGCCTGACTTCCTCAGGTTCGTGTCGGAAAACCTGAAGGGCGGCATGAGCTTTGAGAAGGCGCTCTGGTCGTCAATAAGGCCTGAGTTTGACGTGCTTGCAAATGAAGTCAGGCTGGCTGCAAAGAAGGTGATGACCGGGCAGGATGTTGAGGAGGCTCTGCACGAGTTTACGGACAAGTATGATTCGCCCATGCTGAAGAGGGCGTTTGAGCTCGTGCTTGAGGGGATGAAGGGCGGCGGCAGGATAGCTGACATAATTGAGAGGACGATTGAGGACATAGAGGAGCTGAGGGAGCTTAAGGCGGAGATGCGAGCAACAAACCTATCCTATGTGATATTCATCAGCTTTGTGGTTATCATAGTCGCGCCTGCCCTTTTCACGCTGTCATTCCAGTTCCTCATTGTGCTTAAGGGAATTTCTGCAAAGCTCGGCGCAACATCTGCTCAGCAGACTGCCCTTTCCCTGCCTATAAGCTTCGGCAAAGTCAGTATCAATCCCGATATTTTCCGGCAGTTCTCCCAGTACGCCCTTGCCATTATTTCAGGATTCGCTGCAATAATAGTTTCCATAATAAACAGGGGCAGCATCAAGGGTGGAGTGCGCCTTATTCCTATCTACATTGTCTCTTCGCTGGTATCCTACAATGTGTTCATGCTTTTGGCAACAAGCATTTTCGGAAGGATATTTGTGTAACCATGACTGCAGATTTGCTTAAGGAGCTTCTTGAAAGGAAAATCTCTGAAAAGGCGCCTGAGAAGCAGGCTCCAGCCGCTTATGCAATTTTCTGCAGCGACTCAAGGCTGGACTCGTCAGCATTCATCAGCAGCCCTGTAAATCGCCTGTTTGTGACAAGGAACATAGGCAACCAGGTTATTGGCTTGATGGGCTCGCCCAGCTACCCTGTCAGCCACCTGCATTCAGTTAAGTTGGTTGTGGTTGTTGGCCATGTTGGCTGCGGAGCTGTTGCTGCCGCCTATAAAATGTCCAAAGAGCTCAAGCCGCAGTTCAATAAAAAGATTCCACAAATTCAGGCAGCTGTTGCCAATGAGCTTGATATTCTGAAAGATGAAAAAAAGAGGCTGTTGCACTCGGATTCGGAAGAGGCGATAAAGGAGGAGCTTGCTTCTATGTCTCGGTTCTTTGCGAATGCCGCAAAGGTTATTGGCAAGGATGAAGAGCCATATTTGCCAAGGCATTCGGAGGCAAACGTGAATCTTCAGGTTGCTGCTCTGCTTCAGCTGGATAAAGTCAGGGAAAAGATTGGCAGCGGAGAGATTGTTGTTGCAGGCGCTGTTTATGATTTCCTTGGAAAGTATGGCCCTGCCGGAAGCATTTATCTTGTTAATGTTAATGGCGGACCAAGCGGCAAAAGTATCTATGCATCAATGCCTGAAATCAGGAGCTGCATAAGGACTTTCCTGAAATAAAAAGTGCCGCCGAGGGGCTTTGAACCCCCGACCTCTGCATATGCATAAGGTTCTCATAGTTCTCCTTAATGCATTCTACGTGACCCAGTCAGCGAGTCAGTCATAGGCGTTAAGCCTCAGAGCTCAAAGGATTTATGAGCGTAGCGCTCTGACCAGGCTGAGCTACAGCGGCACAAGGCACAGCAGTAAAGCGGCATTTTATAAAAGTTTGCAATCTTTTTGTTTTGTCTATTCTCTGGTTTTTTTGTCTGACTCCATAATGTGCTTTATTTCGCTTATGCATCAAGATTTCCTACATGCATGTACAGGTCCAGTCCTTTTGGAGTTAGGTAATAAGTCTTTGCAGGCTCTGCAGTAGTGCTTCCACTTCTCCCGGAATAATCTGCTTCAACACAATCAACAAGTCCTGTTTCTACCAGAAAATCCAGCTCTTTGCAAGGCTCAGCAACCGCTCCAACTGCCGATGCTCCGGGACTGATTTTTACGATACCGCCAGCTAATGTTACAAGTTTTCCAAGCGTTTCCTCTGGAGATACTCCTTCCGGAAACTGCACTTCCCGCACTACTTTGCCAAGCTCTTGTATAAATTTTTCCGTCGTTATCATTGTGCAGGACAAAGAAACTTATGCTGTTTGAATTTGTTGCGCTACAGCGGTTTTGCATGTGTCAATGCCGCTGCCATGAGTGCTGAAATAATCAGGAATAGGAATGTGAGTAATGCCGCCACAATTATTTCCCAGAAAACGAACCAGAACTTCACGCGGCTTTTTATTTTCTCGTCCTTGAATTCCAGCTCCTTGAGCTCTATGTGCTGTGTTACGCCCCTGAAGAACCACCCTGTTGCCTGGGAAGGCTTCTTGTATAGCCCTTCCAGTTTTTTCCATGCAAAGTAGAGGTTTCCGAAGATTGGGAACGCGCTTTCATAGTTCAGGAATATGAATCCTGTCCTGTCCCTGTACATCATATCTTCGCCGAATATGTAGCCTGGAACTCCTCGTCCGAACACTATCCCGCTGAGCCTGACCGGCTTGCCGCGGACAGGGCTGGCATAGAGGTCTGCCATGGCGTCTATTATCTGCATCTGCTGGAATCCTGCGCCTGAAAACTTGTAGCCTGTCTTGATGGTAATGAGCGCAATCAGAACAGCCAGATAAGCCAGTGTGGCGATGAAAGCAAGGGGGTAAAGCGCGTTTTTTGGGATGAGCACTCCTAAAAACAGCGTAATAGCGAGCATGATGATTCCTGAAATAATAAATGAGTTTTGGACCAGGAGGTCAGTGAAGAAGTTCCTCCACAGACTTCCCTTGTCAACTTCTTCGGTTTCAGCAGAAAGGCTGAATAGCGGTTTTTTTGACTGCTCGGCAAGCTTTTTGAGCCTTTTGCCTGTTAATGGGTGTGTTGATGACAGCTCCATAAAAGTTGCCCATGGATTGACGAGGTCGAACAGGAATGCCTTTTTCAGCTTGTCCAGCTGCCCTTCTGAGTTCAGGTATATGAGGCCGAGGCTGTAAGCCCTTTTCGGGTCAATAAGCCCCATTGCCCGTGTCTGGTTGAGAAGGTGCGCTGTTTTGTCTGTGTCCTCAACCGCCGCTATTCCGTAAGCTATTTTTATCAGCGCTGTGCTCAGGACGTTGGGGTCTGTTTTTTCCGCTGCGAACTGGTCTGCATAGTATTCCCGCGCCCTGCTCAGGAACAGAAGGGCATAGGTCCCTATCCAGTAAAAGAAGTACGAAACCAGACCTATGGCGAGCAGGTATGCTCCCCGCTTCTCGTCACCTTTCTTCATGCCGCCTGCGAGGAAGCGGTAGATGACGTAGAACAGCTGAACGATGGTGGACGCGATAGTCATGATTATGAAGTCCCTGTGCACTATGTGCCCCAGTTCATGGGCAAGGACTGCTTCAACTTCCGGCTCGCTGAGGAACTTCCACATGCCTCGTGTCAGGACTATCCTTGCGTTGAAGGATGCAGAGCCGTATGAGAACGCCGTAGGGTTGTCATCCTCTATTATGCCTATGCCCGGAAACCTGATTTTTTTCTCGTCGCATAGCCGCTTGAGGAACCGCGCCCAATCTTCCTTTTGCAGTTCCTCGTACTTGTAGAATCTTACTTTGTAGAACCACTTGAAAAAGAGTGTCTGGAAGAATGGCCCGAACAGCCACAGCAGCAGATTCATCAGTATAATCGCGGTTATTACGAAATGCATGGAGAAGCTGCCTGTGGTTATTGCTGCTGCCGCGAATATTATCCCCAGAAATAAGGAGAGCAGCGAGATGGTTGCTATCGATGCTGCCTGGACTTTTATTGCATCTTTTATTGCCATCTGCTTAAAACATCCTTCCGCCCAGCGGAACTTCCCTTTCAGGCTTCATCAGCACCACGTTTCCGTCCTTGTCGGCAACGCCCAGGGTAAGGACTTCTGACATGAACTTTCCTATCTGCTTGGGTGGGAAGTTCACAACGCCCATGACTTGCTTTCCCAGAAGTTCCTCTTTTTTGTAGAGCTTCGTTATCTGTGCGATTGACTGCTTCAGGCCTATCTCTCTGCCAAAGTCTATCTTTATCTTATACGAAGGCTTCTTTGCCTCAGGGTAGTCTTCAACAGAAATTATTTTTCCAGCTCTTACCTCAACTTTTAGAAAGTCGTCAAAGGTTATTGCCATCTTGCTTGTTTCCCCGTTATTGCCCTGTTACTGCTCTGTTCTGCCATCGCCGCCATCGCTGTCAAGGGCGTTTCTTATCTTCTCCACATACTCGTCTCTTTCGCTTTCCTCGTATTTTCCCTGCGGCCAGTGCTTCAGACCGTCGCCTTCATGCCTGGGTATTATGTGGAAGTGTGCGTGCGGAACTGTTTGCCCTGCTACGTCGTGCATGCTAAGAATGAGGTTTATTCCTCCTGCTCCTGTCGCTCTCATCACAGCCATGGCGATGCTTTTTACTGCAACTATTACTTCCTGCAGCAGGATGTCAGGCACGTCTGTGATTGTTTCGTGGTGCTCTTTGGGTATGACTAATGTGTGCCCTTTCTTTATCGGCGATATGTCCAGGAATGCAAGCACGTTCTCGTCCTCGTACACCTTTGAGGACGGTATCTCGCCCCTTCCTATTTTGCAGAATACGCAGGTTTCCATAATGCGCGTGTGGAAGACGAAAATTTAAAAATGTTGTTGTTTAGTTTGCTCTGGGATTGGAACTGAACCATCAGGCGCATTTATTATCATCGTCTAGGGAGACTGCAGTGATTGTTCCCGAGCCTTCGTCAAATTTGTAGTGTGCCGCCAGTGAGCTGGCAGGAATCGTTGTTGCGTTTGTCTGGTTCTGGATAGTTGTTGTGGCTGTAGGCGTGCCGGAGTATTCCCTGTAGATTTCATCTGCTGTCAAAGCACGGCTGTAGATTTTCACTTCGTCAATGATGCCGTTGAAATAGTTAGCTCTATAAGGTGCATTGCCGCCGATATAAAGATTTGTCGTTCCGAGATTAGGATTTGATGTGCCTGTGCCGGAATTATCTAATTGCCCATTTACGTATATTCTTAATGTCTTGGCAGAAGAGTTATAAGTTATTGCAAGGTGATACCATTGGTTCGCAATCCAGTTGGATTTTGCAGTTGAAACATCAGGAAAGGCACTACCAGTCCATAAATAAGCCCGGATAACTCCGGTCGGCAATATATCCCCCATAGCGTCAATTCCCTCGGCACCGGGGTTTCCGCCAAACCCTGCTAAGAGTTTATGGTCGCCGGAAGAAATCCAGTTGTTGCTGATGTTTACATTAGGCATAAACCAATACGCTACAGAAAAACTGCCGACAGGCTCATTAAATGAAGCCATTCTGACATAATCATCCGTCCCGTCAAAACTCAGTGCCGAACCGTATTTCCCGGTTACCCATGCAGGTCCGTTGACTAGCGTGCCGGTATTGAAGCAATAGAATGATGAATCAAATGCTCCTTCAACTAGGTTTATCTTCACAGCTTTTTCCCTTGTCTCGTCACCAATGCTTTCGCAAAAATTGTAATCCGCGTCTTTGTTTGTTACATCTATGAGAAGCACTTCTTCATAGTTTTCTGTGTTAGATCCCCCGCCATAAGAATCGTAATAATAGTATCTGGGTGTTAGGAGCAGCTGGACGGTTTTTGAATCCCCTGGCGCCACTTCCACCCTCTCTGATGCAGTAGAAGAGTCTTGGTAGTACATCCTGCCGTAGCTTTCTGCAGTAGCCATTCTACCAAGAGGAAATGGCGAGGACTTCTTCACTGATTCGCCATAGGAAAGGCCTATTGACGTGCCTTTTTGCTTTCCGGCAGGGTCATACAGGCAGCCCTTGAGCCTTGGCAGCTCATAAGCCCTTGGAAGAAAGTAATTGTTTATTATCTTTATTTCCTGAATCACTATTCTCTCGTTGGATTGCGCTGAGGTTATCTTTCCGGTTGACAGGTTAGCAATTGTTTTTGTTTCCACGTCAAACCCCGGGCCGATTATGCTTATTATTACGAGTGCAACTATCAGTAGGAATGTGACTGTCAGAATTATTAGCGATACTGAAAATGCGCTCTTTTTCAGTACGCCTTTTGGTTCAGAGCGCTTCACAGGCATTTAAGCCCTCCGCTTAAGGTAGAACCCAAGCCCGAGCATCAGCAAAGATGAGAACCCCAGCAGCAGTATTATGCCGTTTTTTCCAATGCTGAAAACATCAATTGCGTAGGCAACAGTGAATACGTAAATAGAAACGGATATTACATACATGATATAGGAAAACTTTCTGAAATTGGCGTAAAGTATTATTGCCGCTATGAGCGCAACCCAGAAAACCAGAAACCCGACAACCTGGAAAAGAACCATCATGCATCCCTCTCCTTCAGGAATTCCCCTGAAAAGAAGAACGCGACTACAAGAAGCGCAAGTATTGCTGTTTTTATCTCCTTTGCAAGGCTGAACACGTATGAATATGAGAAATAAGCTATGGTTGCCAGCAGAAACACTATCCCTACAATGAAGAACAGATGCTGCATATTCATGTTCTGTTATTCTTCAGATAAATATATAAACTTTGTGTTCTTAAATGCACATATGGCTGGTTTTTGGGAGAAGCTCAAGCTGATGTTTTCAAGCCCTGATAAGCTCTTTGAAGCAATACGAGATGAGGGCGTTGGCTCCTCGCTTCTTTTCCCGCTTTACATCTTTCTGGTGGCTATGATAATAGGATTGTCTGAAACCATCTTTTTCCATTCTTCTGATCTTTTCGGTAATTTTTTTGGCATGGGCGGAAGTATGTCCTATTTTATGTTTCGGGCTGTTTTTTTGCTTATCGCCTTCTTTATCCTTGCAGGAATTTTTCACGCCGTATCCTTCTTGTTGGGGGCGAGAGAAGGATCTTTGCAGACAATAAAGGTGTCTGCTTACAGTTCAGTCCCTTTTTGGATGGTGTCAGCAATTCCATTGCAACCATTAGAACTGTTTCTCGGTTACAGGCTTGGCACATTTCTGTTCCTCTTGTTATTCCTTCTAAATCTTATCTCACTTGTCTATTGCTCAGTGCTTGTTGTCAAGGGACTTGTAAAGCTGCAGGGCTTGTCAGTTGGAAAAGGCATAGCTGCGGTTGTAACTCTTTTTATGCTTACGATTCTGCCTTTGTTGCTGCTTCTGTTTTTGTTCACTGGAGCAATCTCAGGAGGGCCTTTGTAATGCAGCTATTAATTTTGCAGTTCACAGCGACAGAATCTTCAGTGCGTCCTTTACCTTTCCCAGTTTGAGCTCTGACAGGATAACCCCTGCAACTATCAGCGTGCCGCCTATGAGTTCCGGAATGTTCGGAGTTGTCCTGAATATCATGAACGCATAGGCAAGGACTATGAACGGGTCCAGAGTCCTTATTATTGCTGCCTTTGATACGTCTGTCGTTTCAAGCGCCTTGTACCAGAATATGAAGCCTATTGCCGCGCTCAGGGTTGAGCCGATTATTATCAGCGTGAGGTTGCCTGAAGAAACTGTGCTTATGCTGCCTGTTGCTGCTGCAAAAACAAGCAGGAATGGCAGCGTGAATACGGTTCGCATGCTTGTCAGGGCAACTGGTTTTATCCTTGCCACGTATATCTTCCCTATGAATTCCTGCACTGCGATTACGAAAGCCGCAAGCAGCGCAATTAATGTGCCTGAAATCAGCAAGTTGTCTGTCTCAAAGTTTATAAGGAACGCGCCGGCTATGGCGATAATGGCTCCGATAATTTCCTGTATGCCCAGCCTTTCCCTGAGGAAAATTATCCCGAAGCCAATGAGGAATATGGTCATGAATCTTAGCAGGAAAGTGGTGAGTGACGCGCCTATGAGGCTTATTGATGTGAACCACAGCCCTGTTGCGAGGGCATTTACGAATCCAAGGATTAGCCCTTCTTTCCAGTTGTTTTTGAAATAGGTGAGTGGGTTGAGCTTTTGGTAAATGACCACTATCGCTGTTGAAACAGCTGCTGCTGACACAAACCACAGAAGCATGAGCATTTGCACAGGCACAGATTTCACCAGGTGCTGGGCAAATAATGGTGATGTGCTTATGAACAGCCCTGAAAGCATCAGGTAAAGCAATCCCTTGTTGTCCTTCATCCTTCCTGCCCTGCCTTAAGCATTTTCGCCTTTTTCTCCTTCGCCTTTTCCTCGTTCCATATTCTCATAGCTTTCTCTATAGTGACTGTTTCTCCGTTTACGATGTATGGCTTTCTCCTTTTCATCTTTTCAATGACTCCGTTAATCACTTCGTCAGGATCAAGCATTTTCCTGTGCTCGGCTATGTGGAGCAGCATCATGACGTCCCAGAGGAGGTCTCCCAGCTCGCCCTTCATCCCTTCAGAATCTTTCTTCTTCACTTCTTCCCTTAGCTCCTCTGCCTCCAGAAATAATTGTTCAAGGTGCTGCTCAAAGCTCTGCTCTTTGCACCATGGGCAGTTGTCCACGCATTTCCTGACGAGCTCTATAAGTTCCTGCATCTTGTGCATAGAATCACCAAAAGATAATTATGGACCGGCCGGGACTTTCATGCAGCTAAATGATTTGCGGTCATCTGTTTGCCTTTTGAACCCGGAGCCTCACCCAAGCCAAGGGCGCATTATACCAGGTTTAACTACCGGCCCACACTCAATGCAGAAAAAGGGGAGTGTATTTAAGGTTTGCTGCTTGCAGTTCTGTTAGCTTATAACTGATTATTTAGCCATTCCTTTTAGCTTCGGATATATCTTCTTCGTAAATTCTATTACTTTTTCTGCATAAACCTTGTCCAGCATGGTCCCATAATAAAGCATGCCGTTCCTGAAATGTCGGAATTTTCCAATAGTTGTTCTATCGGGAAAATTCTGAGCATGCTCAAAAACCACCGAGCAAGGAAATTCGTAGCAACATTCCACAGGTCTCTGACCGGTGGTTTTTGACAAACCTTATCTGGTCGGCGAATTGCACAGATGTCTCATCAAATCCAAGAATCCTAAGGTAAGATACTTCAGCTTCATGCGCTCCCCATCCGGAAGCATTATACCCTTCCAAAAGCATTTTTGCTCGTATCAATTCCATCAGTATATCATAACATGATTTCACGAACATATTTGCATTGCTATCCTCTACTTTAAGCTTCTCCAGCATATCCAATAAATTATGATAGCTCTGTTCCGATTCTTTAATCAGAAAGTCTGCTCTTGACTTGTCTATGCTCTGCTTTTTGACAATGTTCTCTTTTACGAACTCGCCAAACTTTCTTATTGCTTTCATAACTCAACCCCGCCAGCAAGCGCAATGCCGTTGCATAAGTTTTCCTTTAAATTCTTATGTATTTTTGCCCATGAGTCATAAAAATTTATGTTTATTTTCCTCTCTAATTCTTTTTCATATGCTGTTAAATCTGCTTCTTTTTCTTTTCTGCCGATTACCGCAACATCTATATCCGAATTTATTATGTCTTCGCCCCTTGAATAGCTTCCGAATAAAATTATGGTTGCCCCTGCAAATTGTTTTTCCAGGAAATCTGCCAATCCTGATTCATAAATCTGCCTTAGATTATCTGCTCGTTTTAACTGCATTACTCTGTGATTGTCCCTGTTTAGCTCAATAGCCCATCTTTTTGATTCTTTGTCCTGATGCAGTTTGATTAGGTCTTCTTTTTCCAGTTTGGGCAGCGCTTTCATTACTGCCGGCGGTGTTACTTCAAGCGCTTTTGATACTTGTCTTTGGTTTATTGCTACTCCTGCCTTTACTGACAGCAATCTTAAAATCTCCTGCTGGAGATTAGTTAACTTTAGTTTATACATACTTACCATAGTTAATGGATATTTACTACGGTTTATATATGTTTCGGTTTGCTGCAAAAGTTTTTATATCCTCCTTTATTCCCGCTCCATGTGGCGAATTCACGCGGTCTTTTTTTGAATCCAACTCTCGCAGCAAGACTGCGGGATGCTGTTACTGCAACTCATGCTCCTCAGCAAGACCCAAAGATAAAGCCCGCACTGGATTATCTTCTCGGTATTTTACGTCACCCTGATCTTGTAGAATACTTTGGTGGCGATCACAGTGGCGGACACACAGGTCCATTAACGTTTTTGCCTCCTTACAAAACGGGTTAGAGCGCGCTTTGGACGCACGGCTGCCCAAGTAGTTTCATACTTTAAATTCTTCCTCGCCAGAATACACCTTCATCGCCTTCTCAACAGTGCAGTCGCCAAGTGTTATTGACGCTATCGCGTTGCACATTCTTATTGCGTCGGGCAGCGCTTTTTGGTGCACGTTTCTTCCTGTGGCGTTTCCCCACACGCCGCCAACATGAACCTGCTTGTGCAGCCCTTCAAGGAATTTCCTTGTGTCCACGCTGCTGCCCCCTGCGCATATGACCTTTGTCCTTCCTGCAGCCATGACTGCTTCTTTGAGGAGTTCTGCTGAGTCAAAGCCCTCTTTTTTGGGCGGGTTGACTTTTGTGAAGTCAGTTCCGATGCATGCTGCAACCCCTGCCGCGCCTGCTATCAGGTGAGGGTCTTTTTCGTCCTTTACCGCTTTTCCGCGGGGATACATCCACAGCACTGTTATCAAGCCATTTTGGTGGGCTTTGTGCACTATCTGTGCTGCTTCTGCCATCATTTCGTATTCAAACTCGCTGCCAAGGTAAACAGTGTATCCGACGCCAAGTATATTCAGCCCCGAGCTTTTCTTGAAGCCCGCAACCTGCTCCACTGTCCACATCGCCTTGCTGAGCGGGTCTTTCTGTTCTGTCTTTACCAGATGCGATTTGGAATTCAGCTTGACTAAGTAAGGCACGTTTTTGTAGCTGTGCCCGTACTTTGAAAGCAGCCCGAGCTGTGTTGCAAACACGCCTATTGTTGCCTTTGACGCTATCCTGAACAAATGTTCCGGCTCTGCGTCGTCAATATGTATCTGGCCTGTGTCTGCTGTGCCGTAGAAGTCATCGTTAAGGTGCTCTGTTTTCTGGTCGCCTGCGAACAGCATCAGCTTTCCTGTTCCGTGCGTTGCAGTGTTGTAGTTGCTTATGTATTCTTCTCTTGCCGCTGCCGGGACATCTGCCGGAACAATTACGTCTTTTTTTGCAATTTTCTGTTGCATCATCTCACCCTTTCATGTGTGTTTTCGTGGCTTAGCTTGTGTATTGCTTTTATGAATCTTGCTGTTCCTGACTTTGAGCGCATGACTATGGAATGTGTTATTGCTCCTGTGCTTGTGAACCTTACGCCTTCAAGAAGAATCCCGCTGACGACTCCTGTTGCTGCAAAGATAACGTTGTTTCCTTTTGCCAGCTCGTCATGGTGGTATTTCCTTTTCATGTCTTCTACTCCCATTGCCTTTGCTCTATGCTTCTGTTCGTCGTTCTTAAATACAAGCCTTCCCTGCATTTCGCCGCCCAGGCACTTTACTGCTGCCGAGGCTATTACGCCTTCAGGCGCTGCCCCTATGCCGAGCAGCATGTCCACTCCTGTGTCTTCAAGTGACGGTGCTATTGCCCCTGATATGTCTCCGTCCATTATGAGCTGTACCCTCGCTCCTGTTTCCCTTATGTCGCTTATGAGTTTCTGGTGCCTGTCTCTTTCAAGTACCACTATTGTTACGTCTTCAACATCCTTTCCCAGTGATTCTGCTACTGCCTGTATGTTTTCCTTTGGTGAGGCATCAAGGTCTATTTTTCCTTTTGCCTTAGGGCCGACCGCGATTTTGTCCATGTATATGTCAGGCGCCCCCAGCAAGCTTCCTGCAGGCGCTGCTGCAAGGACTGATATTGCGTTTGGCCTTCCGTAGGCAACACTGTTTGTGCACTCCAGAGGGTCTACTGCGATGTCAAACTTCGGCCCTTTTCCGTTTCCAACTTTCTCGCCGATGTAAAGCATTGGCGCTTCGTCCCTTTCGCCCTCTCCAATCACGACTTTTCCGTCTATGTCTATGTTGTCAAACCTTTTCCGCATCAAATTGACAGCTGCCTGGTCTGCAGAATTCTTGTCCCCTTTTCCAAGCCACCTGGCTGCTGCTATTGCTGCCTCTTCTGTGACTCGTACAAATTCAAGAGCAAGGTTCCTGTCCAACTTCACACCCCTTAACCAATAGCCTATGCTGCTGGCTTGTTTAAATATTTTTGGTTTTGTCTTCTGGCGCCATTATATTTCTCTTTCTCCAAGACCTTGGTTCAGCTCTTTTCCTCCAAAAATAATCATCACGGCTTAAATCAGGGATGTGATTATAGTTGTTGCCTTTTGCATTTACAAAACCTTGCCCATGGCCCCTTAGCAGGGGCACATAGTAATGTCTGAAGTCATGTATGTCGAATTGTTCCAATATGCGGTGATTCATAATTGTCTTGAATGCAAAAGCCCACGCATGCCTCTCACCAGACCTCTCAAACTCGGCTTCGCCAAAAAGCCTGTTGAAAAATTTATGAGTTGCCGCAAGTTGATGTGCATAAGTTTCACTGTCTGAATAGGTTGCTGTCAGAAATTGTCCGCTCAACAAATTGGAAGCTTTAAACGCACGTCTTTTTATCAGGGAATCGGTCAAGAGTTCCTTTAACCCGGTGCTGTATGGATGAAGCATGTCTCTAAGCAAAATATAAAGGTTTGCGTGCCCGATTTCGTGCAAGGCAGCCAATATTGCCATTTCCTCATCAATTAAGCTAGGATTGTAGCCTCCTTTAGTTAATCTGCCTGTTACGTCAAGCCTTATTTCAGGCCTGTCCAAAATATTTCCGCCTTCAGCTATGACGACGACAAATCCGTCTGCAGGATAAAAGTCCCACTTTTCTCCGTCGTATAGAAGGTCGTTTAGTCTTATTGCCCTTTCGCCACAATGGTAATTAAATACATAACCTGTTTTTCCTGGGTGCTCATGATATTCCAGACGGTTTCCGCTGGCATAGTCTATTGTCCTCTCGTCATTAAACTTGAAGGAAGTAACTTCACTTACTATCAGGTTGCTTCCCAGGTTACTTCCATGCTTCATTGCAGCGCAGGTTTTTCCCTGGCGAATCTTTGATTCTAAGTCATTTTGGAATTCATCCACCTCTGAAGCAGGATTGAAGTTTGCCTGGCTTTATCTTTTGGAACTACTTTGCCTTTAATATATTTTATTGACCTTATTATTCCGATAGGAATATGGTGCGCATTTTTCTTGGAGCTGTTTTTATTTTCACAACTTTTATATACGTCTCAGAAGTCCTTTGCCTTATGGTGCTTGACAGGCTTGGCGAAGCCCTGAAGGGTAGCCTTGATAAAATAACGAGGGCTCTTTTTGTAGATGAATCCGTGGTTAACGAGATTGTCAGGGATATTCAGCGTGCCTTGCTTCAATCTGATGTTAATGTGAAGCTCGTCTTTGAGCTTTCCAAGAGAATAAAGGAGAGGGCGCTTAAGGAAGAGCTTCCTGGCATTAGCAAGAAGGAGCTGCTGATTAAGATTGTTTATGAGGAGCTTGTCAGGTTTCTGGGCGAGAAGGAAAGCGTTATTGACACGGGCAGGAAGCCGACAAGGATAATGCTTTTGGGCTTGTTCGGCTCTGGAAAGACAACCACTGCAGGTAAGCTTGCCATGTTTTTCAGCAAGCGCGGCTTGAAGGTTGCGTTGGTGCAGCTTGACGTTTACAGGCCTGCTGCATTTGAGCAGCTTCAGCAGCTCGGCAAAAAAATCAATGTTCCTGTTTTCGGCGACAAAAAGGAGACGGACGCGGTAAAGGTTTACAAAAAATTTGAGCCTGAGCTGAAAAAGTTTGATGTTGTCATTGTTGACACTGCAGGCCGTGATGCCTTGTCAAAAGATCTTATTGCCGAGCTTAACGCTCTTGGGAAGGCAATAAGCCCTGATGAAAGCCTTCTCGTTATTTCCGCTGATATTGGGCAGGCTGCAGAGAAGCAGGCTGCGGCTTTCAATGAGGCGTGCAAAATCTCAGGAGTAATAATCACTAAGCTTGAGGGCACTGCGAAGGGCGGCGGCGCTTTGTCTGCCTGTTATGTCTCAGGCTCTCCTGTGAAGTTCATCGGCGTTGGCGAGAAGGCCGAGGATTTGGAGCGCTTTAACCCTCAGGGATTTGTTGGCAGGCTTCTTGGCATGGGCGACCTTGAGGCGCTGCTTGAGAAGGCAAGGGAAGCAATAACAGAAGAGGAATCAGAAGACCTTGGCAAGCGCTTCCTTAAGGGGGATTTCAACCTTATTGACCTTTATGAGCAGATGCAGGCTGTAAGGAAGATGGGGCCTTTGAGCAAGCTTGTTGAGATGGTTCCCGGCTTCAGCCAGCTTAAGCTGCCTAAGGAGATGATTCAGGTTCAGGAAGGCAAGCTGCAGAAATGGAAGCACGCAATGGACTCAATGACAAAGGAGGAGCTTGAGGACCCTGAAGTCATTGATAGCAGCAGGACGGAACGAATTTCCAGGGGTTCAGGCATTCTTTCTTCAGAGGTGCGGGAGCTCATTAAGCAGTACAGGCAGAGCAAGAAGCTTGTGAAGATGCTGAAAGCAGGCAGCCCGAGGGAGATGGAGAAGCTGATGAAGAGGATGGGCGCTCAGGGAATGCAATTGAAATAAAGTTTATAAACTGTTTCTCATTGTTTTCAGCATAAATATGCCGGGATCGCATAATCTGGCATTGCGCAGGCCTGGAACATTTACTGCAAGCCTGGCCCGCAAGGGCGTCTGGGTTCAAATGCTTGGTCGCGAGTAAAATTTCAGCGCCAAGCTGAATTTCCCAGTCCCGGCGTCCTTTTTTATCGTAAAATAATACTATGGGAATGAACAAGGTTATAGACCATAATCTTGAAGCAATAGAACAGATAGTTCATGATGCCCTTCAAGGGCAAAATGTAGCCTACGATACATCGTCCCAGGGGCTGCTTGCCCAGGATGCTGAGGGGGTTCTTGTGTATTACGACAAGGGCGCTGCGAATATCTTTGGCTACACAATAGAAGAAGCTATTGGCATGCCATCTGCTACTTTAGTTCCGAATAATCCTGTCAACCCTGATTACATTAAGGCAAGGCAGGAATTATTTGACCGGGTCCTGGCAACAGGAAATCCAGAAGAAATACGTGGCACTCAGAGAAGAACTAAATCAGGTGATGTAATAACCATAGACGCTGTTGTTTTCAGGTACCAACTCAGTGGTGTTTATTCTATTGCAGCATTGGTGAAAAAGGTTGGATGACTAAGTCCTATAGAGTGGTAAAAACAAAAATATTTATATAGCGGTCTAAAACTACTGAGAAAAAGATGCTACTTAACTTCGGCGGCACAGAAGAGAAAGTCATAACGCGAGGAGAAGAAGGGTTTACCTTAGAGGGCGCGCTTTCTACACTTAATAGGAAAACAATATCTGTTATTGGTTATGGCTCACAAGGGCCGGCCCAGGCGCAGAATCTTAAGGACCAACTTAAGGGCCAAGAAGTTTCTGTCATTGTTGGCCAAAGGGAAGGCGGCACATATAACGATGCATTAGCTGACGGTTGGGTGCCTGGCGAAACCCTGTTCTCCCCAGAAGAAGCTGCGAAAAGGGGAAATATCATAGCACTCCTGGTTTCTGATGCCGGGGCGCCGGAAGTATGGGAAAAAATTAGACAACATGTGGATGGGAAAACATTGTACATATCCCACGGTTTTCCCGTGCATTTCAGCGGGCTCACAGGAATTGTTCCATCCTCAGCAACTGATGTCATAATGGTAGCGCCAAAAGGCGCTGGCCTGAGCGTTAGGGGAAACTTCTTGGATGGAAGCGGAATAAATGCAAGCTACGCTGTGCACCAGGATGCGTCAGGACATGCTCTGGAAACTCTTCTTGCAATGGCAATGGGTATAGGAGCAGGATACCTTTTTCCAACTACCTGTGAAAAAGAGGTTGTCAGCGACCATTTTGGCGAAAGAAATGCTTTGCTTGCGCATGTATGGGCGCTGGCCGAAGCATCGTACGAAAGCCTTGCAAGAGCCGGATTAAGCAGGGAACAAACGTTCATCCACACATCTGAGCAGCTAACACAGGTAATCCTGCCTTCAATCGGAAGAAGTGGCGCAGCTGAAATTTATTTCCAGGCCATGAGAGCTGGAGAGCTCGGAAAGGTTCTGAAGTATCAGGATGCAGTCCGAGAAAGTACAGCGTCCTTGATGGGAAGCTTGTATGAATCGTGCGCATCCGGAATAGAAGCAAGAATAGCTTTGGAAAAGAACAGCCAGCCAGGCTATAGGGATGGTCTTAATGCGGAATTGGATGCCATAGATAAGTCCGAGATGTGGACGACTGGAAAACAAGTGCGCAGAATGATTAACGATCGCACATATGGGGGCAAAATAACGAATTTCGCACTGGCCGGTGCTGTCCTTGGCATGATAGAAGCTCAGTATCAGTTGCTGATTAACAAGGGCCATAGCCCGAGCGAAGCGTGGAATGAAAGCTGTGAAGAGCTCACACAGAGCTTGAACCAGTTCTACCAGGCAAAGGGCATATCTCATCTCCTTGGAGTTTGCAGCACAACTGCCAAAAGAGGAGCTCTGGATTGGGGACCGAAATTCAAGGAAATTGTTTTACCAATCCTCATGGCCGAGTACAGCAGGCAGTATAGCGGTCCAGGTAGCGTGCCTGTAAACTACACAGCGACAACGCCCAATATTTGGGATGTTGCATTAACAGGAAGGCTCTTGAGGCCTGAGAACCTGCAAAGGTAATTTCTACGCATCTTTTCCAGGGAGTCTGGTTTGGCTTCAGTCCCTTATAACCCGACAGGTTTAATGCGTTCCTTTCAGAATTAAGGGTTGAGACTATCGAGAGGTTTGAATAACCCACTAAAAATATCAAACCTCTCAAAGAAGGACTTTGAATTTTGAAGTACACAGGGGTTATTCAAAGTCCTCTATCTTAATCCATATAGGGCTCTCATCTTCGGGTCTTTTGCTGCTGCCTCGTGGAATGCTTTGTTGGCTTCCAGTTGCATCCTGCTCAGTGCTTCATATTCAGGCGGGACTTCCAGCCCGAGCACGCTTCTTGCAGCCCTTGTTACGTTGCCGATGGTTGCGTCAGCGTTGACATTGAGGCCCGCTACCAGTTCAGGGTCCATGTCTCCCAGGACGAGCCCTCTTCCAATGAGCATAAGCGCGAGTGCGTAATCCCCGTAGGAAGTTTTGTAGTCAAACCCGAGGGTTACCTGTTGTCCTCCCAGAAGGACAAGCACGTCCTGCATGTACAGAAGGTTTCCCCTCGCAAGGTAATTGTTTGTTGCTGATAGGTCTGTAATTATTTTATCCCCCTGGCTTGTTGTCTGCGTCTGTGTCTTGTCGTTATAAGACCTCTGCAATGATCCCATTAGTTCTTCCTCGCCGTTTGGATGGACTTTTATGAATCGGTATTCTGTCTGGTTGCTCCAGGTAGGATGGCTTAATACTATTCTGGCTTTTGCCACTCCATCATGTAGTCTGTCAACTGTTCCGAGGCCAAGCGTGACCGTGTCAAGCGATGAGCCTGCCTGTGTTCCTTTGTCTGGCGCTCCGGGATGGCCATAAAGTTTTTTGGCGACAAACAAACCACCAACGAACGGGAGATTGTTAGGGCCAAGGTAGCTTGCCGCGATAAAATATTGCGCTTTTCCATCGAACAGCGAGCCCTGGGCTGCTGCTGTTTCAAGACCGAAGATGTTCTCAAACCGGTCATAATCCTTTGTGCTAATCAGGATTCTGGAGGCGGCCTCAGGTCTTTTTTCCAGTCCCGCCCTGAAGTCCGTAGCTTCAAGTCTTTTTTGCAGCCCTTCCATGTATTCTCTTGTTTCATTTGCCCTGTCCTGGTTGAACATCCAGGAATAGTCGCCCAGGTCTTCCGGGATTACAACGGCAAACACGTTTTGGGTTTTTATGCCTAGATGGTTTGTCTGCCCTTCAAGCCGGAGCATCAGAGGTCCATTGTTTATTGCGATTGCTCTCAGGTCAGAATTTCCCCACCACTCGGTCTGGAAGCGGGCCATCTTTGCATAAGACAACTGCCCTTGGAGGGGGTTGAACAGCGTAATGTTTGTCTTGTCTATTCTTGCATTGTCCAATGTGTCAAAGTATCTCCTGAATTCTGTCTGTGTGAAAACCATCCTGCCCTGAGGGTCCCTGAGGTGTTCTGGTGCGTCTGTTCCTGTGTTTTCGTAGGTTCCCTCAAGAAGGTTTGTGACTGTGCCATCAAGATTGTCAACAACAAATCTTATTTCCCTGTTGTGGCTTGTTCCCCTTGCGCGCTGATAGAACGATAGTTCATATCCTTCAGTACTCATATCCTTCAAATCCGTTTTTTTCGGACCTTCAGCCTCACAGCCTGCTGTCAATCCTGCTGTCAATAGCAAAGCTGCGGCCATACTGCCTCTAAGTAACGCTTTCCTGATGAATGACATGCAAATGGGTAATCTGCAGGCATTTTTATTCTTTGTGATTATCGTGCCTTTCTATCCCCAAACTTTTTAAACAGTTCCCTTATCGGAAAGCTTATGGAAGCTACGGGGCTTTTTCCTTATGATGAGGTGAGGAAGGAGCAGGAGAGCCTGGTAAAGGATGTGCATGAGGCTGTTTCTAATGGCAAGTGCCTCATAGCCCATGCGCCTACAGGGCTGGGGAAGACTGCGGCTGCATTGGCTCCGGCATTGGCTGTTGCTGCTGAGAAAGGCCTTACGGTTTTCTTCCTGACTTCCAGGCATACGCAGCACCAGATAGCGTTGGACACTTTGAGGCAGGTGAAGTCAAGGCATAAGATAAAATTTGTGGCAACAGATATAGTGGGCAAAAGGCACATGTGCGCTCAGGAAGGGGTTGGGGCGCTGTATTCGGGCCAGTTCCATGACTATTGCAGGGCGCTGAGGGAAGTGGGGCAGTGCAGGTTTTACTCGAACCTGAGGAAAGGGAGCGATTTGTCCGGAGCTGCAAAGGAATTTGTCAGGGAGCTGGAAAGTGAGCCAACAGAGTCGGCAAGGACTGTGGAGCTGGGGAAAAGTTATGGTGTTTGCCCGTATGAAGCCGCGGCAATAGCGTCAAAGCAGGCTTCAGTGATAATCGCGGACTACTATTACATCTTTAATCCGGGGATAAGGGCTGGCTTCTTTAAGAGGACAGGCAAGTCTGTTGAGGATTCGATCATAATTATTGATGAAGGGCACAACCTTCCTGACAGGATAAGGAGGATGCTGACTCAGGCAGTTACGATTCAGACGGTTGAGAGGGCAATCAGGGAGGCTGATGCGAATGCGGGAGAGGAGGAGCAGCAGTTCTTTAAGGACTTCAGGGCGGCGCTAATCAGGCTCGCTGAGGGAAAGGAAAGCGAGAGAACCGTAGGGAAGGAACAGCTCATGGAAATGGTTGGCGGCCTCGACATAGAGGGTGTCCTGGAAAAGATAAGTGTTATCGCTGAAGGTATAAGGGAAACAAACAAGCAAAGCTTCATGGGAGCTGTGGCTGACTTCATGGAGGCGTGGATGCAGGGTGATGAGGAGGGCTACGCAAGGATACTCAGCAGGCGGCAGGGGCAGAGGGGGCTTAACTTGTCTCTTTCTTACCAGTGCTTAGACCCGGCAATCGCCACAAGGCCGATTATCAGGGAAGCCAGTTCAGTAATCATAATGAGTGGGACGCTGAAGCCGACAAGGATGTACCGTGACATACTCGGGTTTCCGGAAGATACTGTGGAGAAGGAGTATGGCAACCCGTTCCCGCAGAAAAACAGGCTGTCAATGATAATAACAGACGCAACAACCAGGTTCAGTAAGAGAAGCGACGACCAGTACAGAAGGATAGCGGATGCGTGCATTAAATCAGTTGGCGAGGTGCCTGGTAACGCTGCGATATTCTTCCCGAGTTACGAAGTCATGAGCCAGGTATACAGGTACATGTACGGAAAGACGGGCAAGGTCTGTTTTCTTGAGCGCCCGGACATGACGAAGGAAGAGAAGCAAAAGCTTCTTTCAGGCTTCAAGGCATCATTCCTTCAGGGAGGCTTGCTGCTTGCGGCAATAGGCGGCAGCTACTATGAAGGCATAGACCTTCCGGGAAGCATGCTGAACGCCGTCATAATAGTCGGGCTGCCATTGACGCATCCTGACCTTCAGACAAAAAAGCTGATAGAATATTACGACAGGAAGTACAGCAAAGGGTGGGATTACGGCTATGTCTTCCCGGCGTTCACAAAGGCGCTGCAGTCAGCAGGCAGGTGCATAAGGTCAGAGACAGACCGCGGCGTTATAATCTTCCTTGACGAAAGGTACGCATGGCAGCAGTACTACAGCTGCTTCCCGAAGGACATGAGCCTTAAAATCACGTCCCAATACAGGGAGAGCATAAGGGAGTTCTTCAGCAGCAGTCAGACTGGTTTAAAAACCTTTAAATAAGCAGCAGGAAAGCTCATTTTTCATGCCTCGCTGGTGTAGTCCGGCCAATCATGCGGCCCTCTCGTTCATGCAGCCCTTTTGCGCTGCTGCGGGGATAGGCCGCGACCCGGGTTCAAATCCCGGGCGAGGCATAAGACTTTGCGTGCAGCCTGAAATAACAGCTTAAACCATGACGAAATAGAAAAGGCTTATGCCGAGGAGAGGCATAGAAAAGGTTTAAATATAACTTATATCTTATATCAATATATGAATACGACCATAGCTGTCAGGCCAGAGACCATGAACCTTTTAAGGCAGGTTAAGAATGATTTGAAAACAGAAACATTCGACGAAACAATACGGAAGCTCGTTTTGAATGCGAAGAAGCCCGGGAAGTCCATGTTCGGATCTTTGAAGGGGTTAAAAAAGGAGTTCGTGAGGGGCGAAATTGACCGTTTTGATTGACAGCTGGGCATGGATAGAATACTTTAAGGCGACTTCAAAAGGTGAACTGTCCAGAAAGTACATAGAGGGTGATGAGGAAATTATAGTAAGCACAATGAATGTTGCAGAAATTTACAATTTTCTGCTTAAGAACATGTCTAAAGAGGCGGATCAGCACATAGAATTTATTTTGAAGGCATCCTTTGTTGTTCCAGTCAGTACTGAAATAGCGCTGACAGCCGCCAAGAACAAAAACAAGATGAATTTCGGAATGGCGGATGCTATAGTGCTTTCGACGGCAACAGCCAATAACGCAAACATAGTTACTGGAGATGCGGATTTTATTGGGCTGGCAAATGTAATATTCATAGGAGAAGGAAAAGCATAAGAATCCGGTTTAATTCGTTCTGCGCGTGCCAGGTTGGCAGAATCCGGCTATTGCGGCGGTCTCGAATGCAAATCACTTCTGTGATTGCACCAAGGGAACCGTTGCCCGCAAGGGCTTCCAGGTTCAAATCCTGGGCCTGGCGCTTTTGTACTTATTTTTGAATGGCAAAAATAACAATGTTTTTAAATGAATCATTGGTAGCTTCTTGGTATTCTGGTGAATATCCATGACTGACTATGCGCCCGGGCAAATTGTGTGGTATTCTAATCTAGGAGAAAATGAAGGGAGATTTCTTTACATTCGGCAAGTTCTGCCAGATCCCATATCGGATGGTGTTGTTGGCAGCGCTCTTGAAGTAACTGTCTTAGATACAATGGCTAAGGTTAGAGAAGTTCTTCTTTATCCAACTGTAAGTCCTAGCAGATTCTTTAACTATCAGGAAGGGCATCCGCCTTTAAATTATGTTCTTGGAGCAGTTTTCGCCACCAGTGTCCCGCCATGTGTTATAGATGAATTGGTTGTACCAAGAACTGATGCATTAAGAGAAGCTGTTATGAATGGCAGCTGGTTAGTACATTTAGCAGACGCGTTATTTCCTCGAGAACAAGTTTAACCCCGGTTCCTGAAAATACTTTCTTAAGTCCGGGCATGGCGTCCCTTTAATATTGCTTCAATGCTGTTCAAAGTTATGGATAGGTTTTTATAGATCTTGAATGTAATTGTTGATCATGGATTTAATTAGCACAGTTTGCCAAACAGGACCTATGAAATCAGCGCCTTGCTTTGCTGTTTTAGGGGTGAGAGTGCAGGAATACGTTTTATCTTTGTTGGTGTCGGTTGCTATTGGTTTAATGATCGCGTACCTTGTCCGAAGAAAAATTGACTGGGGTTATTTTCTGCTAACCGCGGGAATCTCTCTGATCTTTTTTTTAGTGATTGCTGTTTTCATAATTCTGGATTATAGCCGGCGGATTTATTAAATGAAATCAGGATTATCCGATCTTATTTCTATTTCGCCCTTCTCATTTTTCTTGTATTCGCGCCTGTTTTCCTGTTTTTTAGGAACGCTATTAATTTCAAGCGCTTTTGATATGCTTACCGCGCCGCAGGAAATGCAGGTGAAGAATGCTCCGAACTTGCCTTTTCTGATGTCTAAGTAGCTTCCGCATGCGCATTTCATGTTTTCAAGAATATTTTTCTTATGTTCTACGCATACGGGTATTGACTGCGTGTTTGTTGTTGTTGCCTGTTTACTGCAAAACGGGCAGGTGTCTTTTCTTGACTCTCCATAGCGTTTTGGGAGGCGCATGAACTGAATGAGTCCATTAGTGCCTTATATTGTTTTGTTTTCTAAGCCCGGGCATTATGATCTTCGGAACATTTATATTCCAGAGGATTATTATTCCAGAAGAGGTATTTCGGGAAGTCGTTGAGGTTGGAACTGAAGGCAGGCATCATGATGCGGCAAGCATTGGCAAAATGACAAGTGATAAAGTGATAATCGTTAAAAAAGTGAAGAATATGGCGAAGGCTGAAGAAATAGCCGAACATTATGGATTGGCAAAAGGGGAATCAGAAGCAATTAGCCTTTCAGTTGAAATTAAAGATAGTGTGGTTGCGTTAGACGACCTTAAAGCAATTAGATACTGCGATAAATTCAGCATCCCATTTACAACCACAATAAACATTGTGCTTGAAGCATGCAAAAATAAAACTGTCGGCAAAAAGGAAGCTAAACAGATGATAAAAAACCTCGCGATTCATGGGAGATACAAAAACGAGGTAATTTTTTACGCCCTGGGAAAACTGGAAGGTGATGGTAATGACTGAAAACATGAAAATAATGGCAGCAAGGCTGGATAAGGGGAGCATGGCGTATTTGAATAAATTGAGTTCCATGCTTAAGCTGGATAAATCTTCACTTGTAAGGCAGCTAATTCACAGAGGCATAGAAGAGGACAGGAAAGAGAGAGCTCTGGAATTGTACGGCCAAGGCAAGCTCACATTGGAAGGCGCTTCAAAGTTCGCTGGAGTATACATTGGTGACTTCATGGAGCTTATGAAAGAGAAAGGAATTGAAAGCAAGCTCACCCTGGAAATGGTAAAGAAAGCAAAACCTCTTAGTTAATGCCATTAATGGAGAATTCTCCTGAGTCTGAACCCGGCACCATATTCCCAAATCTATTACCTTCTGTACCCCCCTTTTCTGAATGGGGGTCTTGCAGAGGAACTTCTGCTTCCGCCTGCTCTGGGGTGCCCTTGTTCCCTGCCTTGTCCTCTGCTTGGTTCTCTGCCTTCGGTAAATCTTCCTCCGCCTTCTGATTGGTGTCTTGGGCGGCTTGTGTGCCCTGTGTAGGCGGGCCTGGATTTGAGAAGGAATGGGACTGTTTCAAAGCGTGGCGTGCTTTCCTTTGGTATTACGAGCGAGTGGTCGCTGAGTATGCTTCTGAAGTTTTCGTGGTCCTGCTCAGACAGCAGCGATATTGCGATTCCTGTTTCTCCTGCCCGCGCTGTTCTTCCTATTCTGTGTATGTATTCCTTGCTTGTCTTTGGCAGGTCGTAGTTGAATATGTGGCTTACGTTTTTTATGTCAAGCCCTCTTGCAGCCACGTCAGTGGCGACAAGCACGTGTATCTTGCCTGCGTGGAAGTCTTTCATTATGCCGCTTCTCCTGTTCTGGCTGTGGCCGCCGTGTATGGCTATCGCCTCTATGCTGTTTTTGTAGAGGTTTTTTGCAACAGAATCTGTCTTGTGCCTTGTTCCGCAGAACACCATGGCGAGCTTTGGCTTTTCCTGCCTTATCAGGTGCAGCAATAGTGAGAACTTGTCGTACGTCCTCACCTGGTAGTATTTCTGCGCAAGAAGGGTTTTGTCAACAAGCGCGTTGGCTTTTATCATGACTGGGTTTTGCATGTAGCTTCTGCTTATGCCCCTTATTTCCTGGCTGATTGTTGCCGAGAACAGCATTGTTTGCCTTTCCCGGGGCAGCTGGCTGATTATCCTTTTTACGTCATCAATAAAGCCCATTTCAAACATCTTGTCTGCCTCGTCAAGGACAAGCATCTTTACTCTGCTGAGATTTATTGTTCTTCTCTCCATGTGGTCAAGCAGCCTTCCTGGAGTTGCCACAACGATGTCTGCCTTTGTCAGGTGGCTTATCTGGGGTCCTATTGATACTCCGCCGTATATTGCCGCTGTTGCCAGGTGCCTGTATCTTGAGAACTTGAAGAATTGCTCCGCGACCTGCTCTGCGAGTTCCCTGGTTGGCGTGAGCACAAGCGCCTGCACTCCACCGCCTTTTTTTATCTTTTCTATTATTGGCAGTGCGAATGCAGCAGTTTTTCCTGAGCCTGTCTCGCTCTGCGCTATTACGTCCTTCCCTGCTTTTACCTCAGGTATTGCTTTTTCCTGTATGTAAGTTAGCTCAGTGTATCCGGATTCGTTTGCTATGCGTATCAGGTCTTCTTCTATGTTCAGTTCGTCAAATTTCATCTTTTGTCTTGTCCAGTGTTGTATAGAATTAGAAATCCATGTCTATGGCACTAATGCTACCAATATAGTGAGTTTGGCATAGTTTATAAATCTTTGCAGTCATTTGAACGATTCTATCAGTTCCGTTACATCTGTTTCCAGTGGCTCATCAACTATGCTTTTCTGCGTAGGCGTCTGCTCCTCATACGTTTTTCCATTTTCTTCCTTATAGAACACTCCTATCGGCAATTTGTCTTTTTCCCATGCCTTTTTCATTGCTTCCAGCTTGTTTGTTGCGTCGTGCCCGCTCTCCTCAAGCTTGTATACCTTTTCCCTGAACCACTGGTATGTGTTTGTGTGGTTGAAGGTTACGCAGGGCTGGAAAATGTCTATCAGGGCAAACCCTTTGTGCTTTATGCCTTCTGTTATGAGGCTGGCAAGGTGGTTTGGGTCTCCTGCGAAGCCTCTGGCGACAAAAGTTGCGCCCTGCGTTATTGCCAGTGCTATGGGGTTTACCGGGTGCTCTATGAGCCCTTCTGGTGTTGACTTTGACTTGAAGCCGCAGTCTGTTGTGGGTGATGACTGCCCTATTGTCAGCCCGTAAACCATGTTATTGTGGACAATAAGCGTGATGTCAAAGTTTCTCCTCATTACGTGCATGAAGTGGCTCATGCCTTCTCCATAAGTGTCGCCGTCTCCTGACACGACAACAACGTTCAGGTCCTTGTTTGCGAGCTTTGCGCCTTCTGCTACCGGTATTGGCCTTCCGTGAAGCCCTTCAAACCCGTAGGTCTTCATGAAGTTGACCATGTGCCCGTTGCATCCTATGCCGTAAACGAAGAAGTGTTTTTCTACTGGCATGTCAAGCTTCACGATTACGTTTTTTATGCTGGCGAATATGGCGAAGTCGCCGCAATTGTGCAGTATTGCATTCCCGCTGACATAACTGTGCACATCCTCAACTTCCATGTTGTATACTGGTCCGTCATAGTCGAAGGTGTCTATTTTGAAAACCGGAATCATCGCGTATTCGCTGGTTATTATTGATGAAGACTGCTGTCTTTTTGGCATGTCTCGTTTTTGTATTCCAAGTACGGACTGAAGCCGTGGAAAATCCCTCTTGCCAAGGACCCAGATGGACCATGAAGCTTTATGGTTTTCATGAGCTTCTTCTTTTATTATGGTGGGGACTATTTCCTGCCTGAGAAGGAGAAGTTTCAGCTGTTCTGCCAGTGTGTGGGAAATCGTCTTGTAGCTGGCTCTTAGTTTTTCCTTGTGCACCCACCCATCTCCTCGCCACAGCCCTTTCAGGAGTTCCCTTTGCAGGTTCAATGGCATCAGCACCATGAAATGCGGGATTTTCTTATTTGCGGCTCCGCTTCCGAACCATTCCCTGAAAGACCTTGAAATCCTTGAAGAATTTATAGTTACATCAATAGTGTTCTTTTTTTCTCTTGTTCTGGTTGAGACTGTTACCGAATTTCCGAAAAGTTCATTGACTATACGATAAATGTCTTCTGCAAATTCTTTTTCTTTTATATTGAATGTAAAGCCCACCTCTGAATCCACATTGTTCTTTTTTGCCTGCCTTTTATGTATGTGACCTTCGGATAAGTAATACCCTGCCAAGCGCATAAAGCCTTCTGTGATGGGCACTTTTTCACTTATTATGCTGCTGCGCCTGTCTTTCTGATACTTTTCAGTCAGCGGCAGTTCTCTTTTTTCAATAACCTCTCTCGGAATCGGGTATGCTAAATAATCTCCTTTTCTTATGCTGTCGGCACGTTCCCATGAGAGTTCCATTGTCTTATTGTGCAGACTTAAGTTGTGCCGCTTTCCAACAAGGACTGGATGATCATCAGTTAATGTGGTTTCACCGAAGCACTTCGACTTTATCCTGTAAATCTTCCCCTGATGCATGTGCACCATAGTCTCCGTAATTCCGTGGTATTTACCATCGCTTCCAAGAACCTTATCGCCGACCTTTAGGGTTTCAATTGGCTTTACATCAGGATTAGTGTGTATTATGGTTCCCGGAAGGACACAACCCGGGCACCAGCTTGGAAATACGCCTGAGTTCAATGACTGGGGGCTTGTCATTCTTTAAGCACCTTCTTTACTTCCTCAACTATTTCTTCCGGGTATATCGGCCTGCCGTCATATTTCAGCAGCTTGTGCTTTATTTCTATGCCTGTTTTTTCCCTTATGACTGCGGCCATCTGTCCTGAGTAGTTGTTCTCTATCATGAGTTTTGGCTTTCTTGCCCTCAGCGCTTTGCTCACAGCTTCTGTTGGGAACGGGCTTGCGGCTATTATGTGAAGGACGTTTGCGTTTATTCCCTGCTCTACAAGTGTTTTCATTGCGTCAAGTATTGCGCCTTTTGTTGAGCCCCACCCTATCAGCGTGATGTCTGCCCGTTTCGGGCCGTAAACCTTTGCACCTTCTGCGCCAATGTCTTTTTCAGCGTATTGCAGCTTCCTCATCCTTTTGTCCATCATGGCGTTCCTCATTGCCGCGTCTTCTGTTGAAAGCCCTGTTTCGTCGTGCTCGTCGCTGTTGGCAATAAATATGTTTCCTTTCTGTCCTGGCAGCGCCCTTGGTGAGACTCCTGTTTCTGTCAGTGCGTAGCGCTTGTAGTTTGCTACCTGTTCTTTCACTATTTCGCCCCTGTCTATCTTTACTGCCTTTGCATCCAGTTTGTCCACAGATGCGTGGCTTTCGCAGAGGTGCTTGTCTGTAAGCAATATTACGGGTGTCTGGTATTTCTCTGCGAGGTTGAAGGATTTCATTGTCCAGTAAAACAGCTCTTCCATGTCTCCCGGGGCAACCACTATTCTTGGGAACTCGCCATGCGCAGCATTAAGCACGAATTTCAGGTCTGCCTGTTCTGTCCATGTTGGTAGTCCTGTTGACGGCCCGCCTCTCTGCCCCATCACTATTACTACAGGGGTTTCTGTCATTCCGGCCAGCCCGTATCCTTCTGTCATCAGGCAGAATCCTCCTCCTGATGTTGCAACCATTGCCCTTGTGCCTGCAAACCCCGCGCCTATGGCCATGTTTATGACTGATATCTCGTCTTCTGCCTGCTTTACGATAAGCCCGTATTTTCTTTCGTTTGCAGCCATGAAGTTCAAAATATTTGAGGTTGGCGTCATTGGGTAGCCTGCGTAGAACTTGCACCCTGCTGCTATTGCGCCCAGGCCTACTGCCTCATTTCCTGTCATTAGCAGCTTTGTTTCCGGCTTGTTTGGCTTTTGCAGCGCGTATTTGAATGGCTCGGGAAAGTTTTTCTTCACATAATCGTAGCCTGCCTTTGCAGAGCCAAGGTTTTTTGTAATTATATCTTCACCTTTTCCTTTGAACTGGTCTTTTATCACTCCAAGCAGCAGCTCTATGTCATGGTTTAGTACAGCCATTGATGCGCCAAGGGCGACGTTGTTGGACATAAGCTCAAGCCCCGCAACTTCTTTTGCTATCTTTGAGAACGGCACAGGCACAAGCCTTGTTTCCCTTCCTGGCTCATCCTGAACAGCTTGCATCTTTTCAGAATCGTAAATCACTGCCGCGCCTTCTGACAGCTCTGCCTTGTGCAGGTCTATTGTTTCGCGGTTCAGGGCGACAAGAACATGCACTGCTTTTATTGGAGCCCCGGTTTTTTCTGCGGATATTGTTGTCTGGTATGTGTTGTGGCCGCCCCTTATCAGCGATGGGTATTCTGTGTAGCCGAAGGCGTGGTAGCCTGCCCTTGTGAACGACTTTGATAAAACAAGCCCTGCGGTCATTATGCCGAAGCCAGCTTCGCCTCCTATTTTCCACTGCATCTTTGTCGCGGCCATCTTTAGTCCTGCGGTCTTTTTCCCCTTTAATAATGTTTTTAATGTTTCTTTTTTACCGCTATAAGAGTTGTTTCAGTCAGTTATTCTTTTCACGCTTGGGAATCTGTCAAAATCAGCATCAAAGCTTGCAATGTTCTTTATTCCGGTTTCATTGGATAAAACCAGTGTTGTGCAGTCGGTGAAGCTTATGCTCTTCATCTTCTTGAATAATTCCCAGGACTTCAAAAACACTTCAGGGCTTATTTTTAAAAGCCCGATGCTTTCTTCGGCCAGCAGCGAATCTCCAATTTCCCTGATAATGGCTGGAGGAAAAGATTTTGCCATAAGAAAAGTTGCGAATTCGTCAAATATGTAGTCTGAAATGAAGATTTGCCCGAATTCCCTGTTTTTAAGTCTTTGCTTAAGCGACTGTGCTTTTGCATGGTTAATGTCTGCTTTGCTGTTCAGGGCGACAAGGAATGAGGTGTCAAGAACAAGCGCCATTTTTCACCCGTAAAGCACTTTATCAACCATGGTGCTCAGGTTCTTGGCATCTTTCTTGTCAAGCACTACTGGTTCTATGTCCCAGAAGCTTTTTGCCTTTTTATCAGCCTTTTTTCCTTTGTGGTGCCGGAACCAGTTTTCTAAGGCGAGGTTCATGGTTTGCCCTATTGTAAGCCCCTCTTTCACAGCTTCTATCTTTAGTTCCCGCCAAAAGTGCGGGTTTACGTCCCTTACCGTTATGTTCATGTTTGTCACCTATGTAAACATGTATACATGTTGTATATAAATGTTTTGTAGAATAAGGTTTTTCAAAGCATCTTTAGCTTTCCTGTTACCCTGTCTATCTTTTCCTCTTTGTCCGGCCCTATGCCGAGGCACGTTATTGTTCCTGGCTTCAGGACAGTTCTTCCAGCGTCCCTTATTAGTGCGTTCTTCAGCTTCTCCCTGTCCGCCAGCTGCTTGTACTTAAGCAGTTCTTTCTCGTCAGCTGCCTTCAGGACGACCTTTTTGCCTCCTTCGCTCAGCCATTCGCCAAGTGTTTTTTTGTCGCTGTTGAGAGCGGCTTCCAGTGATGCGTGAGCTACTTGCGCTGCGAGCTTTCCTGCCTTCAGCTTCAGGTCCTGCCTTGCGAGTATCACCTGCTTGTGCATGGCTGTTTCAAATAGAAGGGGCTTATTAAAATGTTTCTATGCTGCGTAACCAAACCTTTAAATATTGTGCAGTTATAATGGCGTTTGGTTTGGTTCGGGGAAGGATTTTGCTCTGTTTGAACGACTTTAATGCAGCGAGGTGGGATGATGGCATCTGACAACTCAATATTCATCGGCCCTAAGCCGTTTATGAACTACGTCACCGCAGTCGTTATGCAGTTCACGATGAAGAATGCGGATGAGATAACAATAAAGGCGAGGGGTAAGTTTATTTCAAGGGCGGTTGATGTTGCCGAGGTCTCAACCAAGAGGTTTCTTGAAGGCCAGGTGTCTGTCAAGGGCATAGTTATCAGTTCTGAGGAGTTCCAGAACAAGGAAGGCAAGCTTGTCAGGGTAAGCGCGATTGAGATAACCCTTGGCAGGCAGTTGGCTAAATGAGTATGCGTGCTACGAACGGCGCAACTGTTGTGAACAGCCAGACGTTGAATGCTATGTGTGTGACCAGGAATAAAATGCATCTTGCAGGGTTGCTTCCGAGGATAAAGTAGCCCGGCAGTATTATGGCGTCGTAGATTATTGCTAGCGCTATGCCTTCTGTCGTTATGCTCGCATTGGCAAAGAACTGCGTGGAGAATCCCATAACTGCTATGCCGATAAATGAGACGACTGTCTTGTGCTGCAGCGCCTCTGTCAGGAGCTCTGCGAGAAGCAGGGACGCAAGCCCTGCGATTATGGCAGTCCACGGGCCGTAAAGCCTGCCTGCCAGCACAACCCCGAGAGTTATGAGCTCAATTCCCAGTGATGTCCTTATGAACCTGTTGTAGAGCAGCGATAGGGAGCCTGCAGCTATGAGAAGCGCTATTATGAATATGTCTTTAAGCAGGCTGAAGAGGAAGAATGCGGCAATTACGGCAACTGCAATGGCAATGAGCCTTGCTCTCTTTTTGGCGCACCATTCAAGAAAGCTGCTGAACCTCTGCTGTAGTCCGAACTTTGCCTTTGCCCAGTGCTTTATGTTTTCCTTGGTTACCATTTGCTTATTTGCACAGGTAGTCCTGCTGTTTATATAGTTTTATAAATAGTTTTTTATACAGCTTCCATATACAATTCAGCACTTGGGCCTGTGGTGTAATGGACAACATTACCGGCTTCGGACCGGTCGATTGAGGGTTCGAATCCCTCCGGGCTCATTTTACCTTTATACTCATTTTACCTTTATATATAGGTAATTTTCCATTCCCGAAAGCGGCCACGTCCATGGTTGCCATCTGCCGAAATTCCAATCTCTAAGTATTTCCTTGTATGTTCTGATTGTATTGCCTATAGGTATTGTTTTGTCCCGGTATTGCTTAAGCATTCCAGAATCATAAACATAGAAAAGCTTTTTCTCGTCATCGTAGCCCCATAAAGTAATCCAGTGCGCCACAATTTTTCCCAAGATGGGCTTGTATTCATGACTGTGATAATAGCCATTGCCTATGCGAATCATTACGGGTGTATCTTGGGCCAATAATGTTTTAAGAAGGATTATTTTTTCAGAATCTGATAAGTTTTCTGCGCTTTTTCTCTCTGCATCTATTCCATAAGAGTTCAGAATTTTTACATAATAGTTCTTTCCTAATGTCAGGCCTGTTATCTGTCCAAACCAATTTGGATGGTAAAATTTAGGATGAGATTTATTGTCCAACCCATAAGCGCTTAAGATGGCTTTTATAGAATATACTCCACAATGGCTTGGTCCTTGCTGGTGGTATTCCTTGGGTTTATTTGAAAGAATATGATTAGCTGGTAAATTCGTCATTTTCTGTGCTATCTGGGATTTTTTATTGAATCACAGCCCTAGGAGGAAAGCTGCCGGCTTGCTCAGTGTTGAGAATATTACTAGGTTGAAGACAGTGTAGAATATTGAGTAGAATATCGTCTTTGTCTTGAGCTGCACATCGCCTATGAACCATGATACGGGCTGCACCATGAGGTTGTATGCGATTATGGCTATTATGCCGAGCTTGAAGAGGTCTGTTATTCCGAAAAGGTTTATTCCTACCCATGTTGCGAGGGCGAGCAGCGCTCTTGCAGGGACGAATATGATTATCTGCGCGTCTATTGCCCCGTGCAGCACTTCTGATGTGAGCTGTGCAATCATTCCGAATATGAACCCTGCAAGGAAGCCGTATTTTGCCGTTACAACCACTGTGCTGAAGGTCATAAGCTCAAATGCCGGCGGCACCCTGAAGTACCGCTTGTAGAGGGTTGAAACAGCCGACAGGGCGAAAAGCGCGGCGAGTGTCAGCATGGCTGCAAACCCGGAGCGGAATATGTACAGGAGAGCGATGACGAGCGCAGCTATGAATACGTATGCCTTCCTTTTTGCAGTAAATTCTGTGGCACGAGAAACAGCGTTGCCAAATGCGCTCTGGAGCACGGTTTTCAACACAACCACCAATGGGCTACGTGGCACTGCTTTATAAATTTTTGGGATTGTTTTTCAGCCGCGTTAACAGCATCCGCATCCTGATCCGCATCCTGACATTTCCTTGCTTGTGCTTGTGCTCTTGCTCGTGTTTTTCTTCATCGTGTTTTTCTTTGCTTTTGCTTTGGCCATTTCACATCACCGCTATTTTGGCTGCTGCACTTATTTATATTTCTTTGCTTTAGTAAGGCTGTTGCCAATATCATTGCTGCTGTTATTGCGCTGTTAAGGACTGCTGTGTAAGCGAAATCATAGAAGAACTGCTGGGGGTAGAGCCGTATCAGGGTGTCGCTTTCGGCAAATACGTATGTTCCCGAAGTAAAGAATGCCTTGTGGAAAGCTTCAAATGCCTGCGGGAATGCGCTTGAAGCAATGAAAAGCGCTGCGGAAACAATTATTACTGCCGCACTGCTTATAAGAAGGACTTTTGCTGCATAGTTTAGTGCCGCTTTTTTGTTTCCGGCAAGGGCTGATATTGTCAGAAGCAGCGAAATGCCCGCGATTGCCAGAAAAAACATGTAGCTGCCGGCTTTTTTAATCACACTCTTCACGTCGGCGAGGTGCGTTTTTTCCCGCTCATTGAACAGGCTGCTCTCCACGCTTTTCTTTTTGTCTTTGTAGTAGTCAAGTATGCCGCTGTTTATTGCAGCCGCATCAGGGAATTGCTCATATGTGCCCAGCTTCGCAAACTCCTTTTGGTAATGGCCTTCGTTGAAGAACAGCAGCATGAAGTTGGCAAGGAAGATTATCTGGGCTGCTGCCAGGACAGCGGCAAAAACCAATACGGCTAAGAGCGGCTTTTTCGCATGCATACAGCTGCTTTATGCAAATCTTTTTAAATTAGTTTCCATAATGGTGAAGCAGAGAGGTTTGTTATGGTAAAGACGGTCCGCAAAACAAGGGTCAGGCGCGTTGGCGTGCTTTCTGTGGCAGTTATCTATTCGGTTATCATGGCTGCTGTCGGGCTGGTTTTAGGGATCATCTATGCTTTGATTATCAGCGTTGCAGGCATTTTTGGCGGCTCTGCTGCAATTGTTGCAAAGTTCACAGGCGGCATAGAGCTGGAGCTTGAGTAGCTGTTGTTTTATTTTGTTGCCGTATTATTCTTATCAGAATATTTTGTTCAGAAACATTTTTATTTGGCTGCTTTGCATAATGATTTCCAGGTGTTTTCATGGTTGCTGTCAAATACATAACTTCAGAGTCTGTTACCGAGGGTCACCCTGATAAAATCTGTGACCAGATAAGCGACGCAATACTTGACGACCTTTATGCTCAGGACAATACATCCAGGGTTGCTGTTGAGTGCCTGACAACCACCGGGCTTGTTGTTGTTGCGGGTGAAGTAACCACTAAGGGCTTTGCTGACGTGCAGGCGATTGTGCGCCGCACATTGAAGGAGATTGGTTATACAAACCCTGGATTCGGCATTGACCATGAGGATGCCGGCGTTCTTGTCTCCATCCATAGCCAGAGCCCTGACATTGCGCAGGGCGTTGACGAGAAGGAAGGAAAGGAGCAGGGCGCTGGCGACCAGGGCATGATGTACGGCTATGCGTGCCGCGAGACTGAAGAACTGATGCCGCTTCCGATTATGCTTGCGCACAGGCTTACAAGGAAGCTTGCCGAGGTCAGGAAGAAGGGCATCATAATTAACATTGGTCCTGATGGAAAGTCACAGGTAAGCGTGGAATACCATGATGAAGTTCCCAAGCGGGTTTCTGCCGTTGTTATTGCCGCGCAGCACACTGACGCGTGGACAGCAAAGGACGGGCAGACAAGTGAAGAGTTTAAGCAGGAAATCCGTGAAAAGGTGATTAAGCCAGTTCTCGGCAGCTATTTTGACAGCAGCACAAAAGTGCACATAAACGCGACAGGCAAGTTCGTTATTGGCGGACCTGAGGGCGACACCGGCGTTACAGGCCGAAAGATTATAGTTGACACTTATGGCGGCGTTGGCAGGCACGGAGGAGGCTGTTTTAGCGGGAAGGATCCGTCAAAGGTTGATCGCTCCGGAGCGTATGCCGCGAGATACGTGGCAAAGAACATTGTTGCCGCAGGGCTTGCCGACAAGTGCGAGGTCGCGCTTTCATACGCCATAGGCGTTGCCGAGCCAACATCAATAAACATAGATACCTTTGGTACGGCAAAGGTGCCTGAAGAAAAAATAGTTGAACTTGTCAGGAAGCACTTCAGGCTCACACCTAAAGGCATAATTGACTCCCTGCAGCTCAGAAGGCCGATATACAGGAAGACAGCTTCCTATGGGCACTTCGGAAGAACAGAGCCCGAGTTCACGTGGGAGAAGACTGACAAGGCAGAGGTGCTAAGGAAGGATGTGGGGCTTTAGGTTGTCGGTCTGAGCTCCGTAGGATGTAAATGTTTATAAATGGACTTTTCTTACCTTTTCATATTGTTTTTATCCTAATTTTTATACTGGGGATTATGTGAGCTAATTGGTAAAATGACCGATGGAAAAGCTGTAACTAATATGCGACTGGTGCCATTTCCTGCACAAATATCAAAACCAGTGAGCCCCTTTGCTGGACTTACAGGGTTGGGAGGTATTATTACGCGGCAGTTTAGGCGGTCTGGACGGTCTGGAGAGGTAGAACTAGTCTCGCCAGGAATTTATAGGCCTGCAGAGGGACTGGACACCAACGTCCTTCTATTTCATCCTGACCCTGCGTTTGCCAGTGCTGTGATTCCTTACCTTGTGAAAAGGGGGTTTACTGTAGCCTATGCATCCACTCCGGATGAAGCTACCCGTATGTGGAGAGTAACATATACGGATGTGATACTATCTGAAGTCCAACCAACCGCGGTGCCTTTTCTCCGGAATGTTGCAAGAGCATATGGGACAAGTCAGGGTACCAATCCCGTAATAGGCATTCTGAGCAGCCCAGATTATGACACAATTGGCATACCTAAAGTTGTTGCTGACACAGGCGTGAGAATACATCCGGTTTTAAACCAAGATGCCATAACAGCTTCTGGTCGTTCGAGCAGCAGAAGTCTGGATAGGCTGGTTAGGGCAATAGCGAATTCTGTAGAAGAAAAAGCAACAAGCCAGGCACATCTCACAAGCGCGCTTGTTGAGAACTTGAGAAGATGGAATGCCACAGCAGAAGGTAATTTGGATCTGCCTTCCGGCATATCGGACCTTGTAGATTATGTAGCTGCTACAGTCAGGCAGCCTTTCAAAGCCATTGGAGGACATTTGCATCCAGGAATATCTTTTCTAATTGAAGGTGCCAGGTCCGGCATCTTGGGTATGGCGAGTGGTGTACAACGTTACCTTTCAACGCGTCCGGACCACGAAGTTGAAGTTTACCACCTTAAAAGAGTAAGCCTTGAAGCGCTTATGGAAGAAGTCGCGCAGTTTTCTGTTTATCGTGCTGGAGAAGAAACTGACTTTCCCACTATCAGGATTCCAACCATTGTTGGTTATACTAAAAACGGGACTGTTGCATTCAGGACCGTGGTGGCTGCAAACCAGGCTCATGTATTGAACACATTAGGGCGAGAGCACCCTGCGTATTCCAGTGTACTTACAGCCTTCTTGGAAAGGGACTTGCAGATGTTTCGGGAGTGGTATGATGCGCCAATGAATCAAGTTGTCAACCCGAGTACGATAGAAGCTTCTATAGAGGATTATAGAGGAAGGATAAGCCAGTCCTGGACTGCTTTGGCAAAGGATTCCGGATTAGCGCCAAGAGAGTTTGCCACAACTATAAGCGCATATCAGCAGCTAATCAGCCTGTTGGGAGAGGGCAGAACAAAGTACTGGGGAACAATGACTGATGCAAAATATTGGGGGGTTATAGTTGATGCCCAGCCACAAAACATAGGCGGTCTATGGGGCACACTTCTCCCAACTGCGGATGGTATAATCAGAGATATTCTTACAGACGAAGGCGGAGTTAGAAAGGGCGAATTGGAGTATATTGCCGTGTTTGACCCCCAAAGGCGCGTTGGCTCAAAATCTGAAGACTTAGTCCATCTTTTGGATTCCTATGAGTTCAGTATGCCTGAAGCTGACAGGGTTTCTTGGTATGGGACATATTTGAGGGGGTTGCTAGGCGATGACGAAAAGACTTTGTCTACTGGTCTTATGAAACAACTGATTGTGGCTACTTATAAAGGGGCCAGGAAACCGTATGTGGTTGGGCTTTATGTGGATAATGCGCGTCATGCTTTTGAAACGTGCAGGATAAACGAAAACGAATATGTTGGATTATTAAGAAACTATTCTGCTATGTTTGAGCATTGGCGTGAAGTAGGCATAAGATACTCTATAGCAACCCTGAATATGGCGAGGTATGTGGCTTCTCATCCAGCTCATAGATTTACTGATTTGCTTACAGCGCTACAAAATGAATTCTCCGGCACAGGAATCGATTATTCCGGTCAGCATATGCCGCGTGACAGAGTATTAACGACTTTGGAGGCTGTTGCAGAGACTTCTGAAAACCTAAGGAGGATTGTAAACCCTGCGGATGCCGCATTGAAAGCTTATGAGCATGCAAATAAGAGTTTAAGCCCTGCTGTCAAGATGGGTTAATATGTCTATTGTTCCCATATGCTTGGGGTGTTGCGATATGTATCCTCCTTTGTCGCTTACTAACGATATCACAGTAGAGTTTGCTCCCGCAATTGTCATAGAATATCCTGCCTTATCCATCATGCCGAGGTCATTGGTATCATCGCCTGCTGCAACAACATTTGCCCAGCTTAAGCCCATTCTGTTCAGAACAAATTCTATTGCGTTTTCTTTTCCACTTGACTTTGGTATAACCTCTATGCAAGCATACTCAGGGGGGTATGGTACGTGCACCATGCACTGAATCTCTGTCGGTCTCCCTCCAATCCTTTGATCTATGTCATTCAACGCGTAGTTTAGCTCTTTAGCAGTCATTTCATTTGCGCGAGGGTCTATTCTAAATGAAGCTGCTCTCCCTTCGTCATCAACAACTATACCTGCCATCCTTAGTCGCCTCTTGTATTCAAAGAGTTGCATAACTTCTCCACCTATTCTCCCGCTCCATTCTGGGTCGGCCCTTTCATGTTCCAATATGACTCCGCCATGTTCTATTATTGCGGTAGTATAGGGCAGGACTATATCTCCAAATCTGTTTCTTAAAAATCTTTCATAGCTGCTGCGTCTGGAGCCTGTTGCCAATAGTATGGGCACGCCTGCTGATTGTATCGCAGCAAGTATTGCAACAGTTTCTCTATGAACATATCTCTGAACGCTGTTGGTTTCTATTAAGTCTTCTGGCGGTACAGAGGGGTCTGCCGTATGTATTAATGTCCCTAATACATCTGTGCATAACAATATTTTGTCAAGTGTCATTTTGAAAGCAGTATGTGAAGCTTGGTTAAGTTGATAAAACAAGATAGGGTCCGAGTAAGCAAAAAACTTTATTCGCTATTGTGATGGAATGATGCACTAACCAGTAATCAGTATGGTTGAGTTTTTTTTTGAAGAGGCTGTGGGCGTCATCTATGATTTTATTTCTTGTTGCCTTTAACGAAGCTATTTTGTGTTTATCAAACTTGTAGAACAATTCATAGAATTCTCTCAGCATTTTATTTGCCATGGAGAACGTTTCCAGGGCAGTCTTGTTTAGCTTTTCCTTTTTCCCATTCAGTCCCTGATAATGAAGGCAGACATATTTATACTGGTCGGCTATTTTTTCCAATTCCTCAACAATATAGTATATGGGGCCTACCTTGTTATACTTTTCAGACCCGTTTTTGTTCAGGGCTCTTCTGCACATAGTTGAGAATCTGTTGTTTGCTTCTTCCAAAAATGCGACGCTTTTCAGGTTGGCATAATCGCTTTTTCTGATTGATTCAAGGCACTGGTCAGACATTGTCAAAAGGAGTAAAAATGCCCGCCTCAGGACAGAATCAAATTCAACTATGTTGCCTGACACGTTTTTTATTACGCAGTAATTGCTTCCCTGTTCAAGCAGCTCAAAGCCTACCACCTCTTTTCCCAGGGACTCCTGAACAGTATTCAGTGTGTCCGGATTGTTAAAGGTTATCTTGAGCTCATCAACTCCGCGTTTGTACATGGCATGAACCATTCTTGGAATCATTGCATCCATGTCAGTGGCATCAATCTCCGCTTTTTCTATAATGCCGCCTTCTGTGTCAGCAGTTATCAGCACCCTTTTTCCGTCCTCTAAAACATCCACCTCCTGCCCTTTCTGTATGTTATTCCTCTTTGCCCATGCTCTCGGCAGGGAGACAAGCTGTGTTGAATTGGCTATCTGTATTACCTTTCTTTTCAAGTTCCCACCCCTTATTATAAGGGAACTGCCCTTTTTATTTAAAACTTTCTATTTTATAATGAAATATGGTTTTTTATAAAATATATACGGAAACTATATAAAGCTATAAGGTATCGCGCACATATCCGGAAGATTTCCGGACACTGCAGGATGCAGGTGATAAGGTAAGCAGGATGCAGGTGATAAGGTAATAAGGCAATAAGGTAAGGGGTGATAGCATGTTGAGTGGCTTTGGGCAGGGTCATGAAGGTCTGGAAGCCGAACTCCCGGCGTGCCTTGTCTGCACCAGCGTAATAACAAGCCCTGTCTGCTCGGGCTGCCTTGATAAGCAGGTTCTTGCATGGCTTTCTGATATTAATCCGGATATGAAGCTGTTGCTTGCCCGCTCGCCAGTTCTTTCCTCATCTCCACCTTCAGCCATCAGCTGCATATTGTGCAGTCGCAGCGTCAATATCTGCGCACATTGCTATTGCAATGAGGTCAGCAGGCCTCTCTCAAATAAGCCTGCTTTAAGCAGGGAGTTCCTTTTCATGTTCAACTTTGAATAAAAATATTCCCGCTGAATATTTTTATTCAATGCCTTGGTTCAGAGATCTGGACAGGGAAGAGAGTGGCTTGGAGCTGTGCACAGGTGAGATTGAGGAGCTTGAGAACGACGAGCTTGAGCTTCGCGAGGCAGTGTTTATAAGGAACTACGAGGAGGAAGGCGTAGCAGACTACTACGACAATGATGAGGCTGAGTGGGAGTAAAGCGGCTATTATTGCAGTTGAAGCGCAAGAAGCGTAGCCCCGATTGCTCCGGCTGATTTAAGCTTGCCTTTGATTATTTTTGTTCTTGATTTTTGTCCTTTGTACTTGTATTTCTCCGCAGCAGCCCTTATCTGCGCGTAAAAAGGCAGGTTGCTTATCCCGCCGCCAAGGACTATTGCGTCAGGGTCAAAAGCAGCTGTCATGTTCGCCAATCCCATGCCGAGCTTGTCTATTGTCTCAGCCATGACTTTTCTCGCAGTTTTCTCTTTGGACGCGAATATCTTTGCAGGCTCAGGGCTTCTTAGCTTTCCGCCAGCAGCAATGTACCTTTCAACTATGTGCTTTCCCGAGCACCAGCTTTCAAGGTCGCCTTTTTTGCCGCAGCCGCACCTCGGTCCTGAGGGGTCTATTGTCGTGTGGCCGAGTTCGCCTGCGCCGCCGTTGCCCTTGTAAAGTCTCCCATCTATAATCAGCCCCGTGCCTATTCCTGTGCCTATTATCATGCCTATCATGTTCCTTGTTCCCTTTCCTGCCCCCATGCGGTGCTCTGCAAGCGCGAAGCACACAGCATCGTTTTCAATCGCTATTCTTGTCTTCAGCTTTTTTTGCAGCAGCTGTTTTGTGTTCATTCCAACAAGCCGGGGTATGTTCGGGTTGAATGTAGTAATCCCTTTTCTGTTTATTCGCCCTGCCATGCTTATGCCGATGCCCTTGACATTTTTCGTCATCAGCTGCTTTGCAACTGCAACTATGTTGTTTATGGTGGCTTCCTTTTTTTGCTTCGCAAGCGTAGGCAGCTGGCATTTCTTCAGAACTTTAAGCTTTTCATCCACTAATATGCCTTCTATCTTTGTGCCGCCTATGTCCATGCCTATGTAATGGGGCATGTGCGTCAATTGGTTATGCATGGTTATAAATTTATTGCATGGAATCCTTTTTAAAACAGCACTTATTATCTTTGCATATGCAGCCCAGGCAGTCTGTGAAGTTCGGCAATCCTGAAAGCGGTGTTGCTGTCTGCACCCTCTGGACTCCGCTTGAAATCGTTGACAGGCACCTTGACAACAGCAGCTATGCCGTCATAGGCCAGCTTTATTCAAAGGATTCAGGGCTCAACACCGTTCTGCGCTACTGCCTTTCAAACAAAAAAGTCAGATGCATCGTTGTCTGCGGCCAGGACAGGACGCAGAGCGGCCAGGCTCTGATAAATCTGAGGGAGAAGGGCGTTGATGAAAAAAGGCAGGTTATAGGTGTTGTTGGCGCTACAGTGGATAAGGAAATCCATTTGGCTGCAGTGGAGCGGTTCCGCAAAAACGTGGAAGTGATAGACGCCAGAGGCATAATTGATTACAGCAAGCTGAAGGAAATCATAAAGCAGTTTCCAAAGAAAGGCAGCTACGGCAAGCCCGAGGTTTTTCCCGAGGCAAAGATGGAGGTTCCTGAAAACTTTCCCACAGACCCCGTTTTCAAGGTGCGCGCAGATGCTGTGGGTGAAGCATGGCTGCAGGCACTCAACATAGTCATGAAGTTCGGAGCGCTTAAGGAGTCCCAGCACGACGAGAAGCAGAAGGAGATAGTCTGCCTTGTTGCCGTGATAACAAAGGAAGACACCGGCAAAATAAGCTGGCATCCATATTTCACTTTTCCGAAAGAGGAGCTTGAAGCTTATTATCCGCAGGTATTGTCAGACCAGAAAATAGCAGAGCTTTCCTACACATACGGGCAGCGGCTTGCAAGCCACAATGGCATTGACCAGTTAAGGAGGATGGCGGAAAAGCTTGTTGAGGCGCCGCATACGCGCAGGGCAATTGCCTTTACCTGGGATGTAGAGCTTGACACGGACAGCAAGAATCCGCCGTGCCTTAGTTTAGTCCAGGCGCTTGTGCAGGGAAAAAGGCTTTGCCTTATTGCTTACATAAGGAGCAATGACATTTACGGCGCGTGGCCTAAAAATGCGTTCGCATTGAGGAAGCTTCAGCAGCAGCTCTGTGAAAAAACAGGCAACAGGCTCGGAGAGCTTGTCATTATCTCTGCAAGCGCCCATATTTACGAGCGCCATTTCAGGCAGGTAAATGAGTTGCTGCACGATTATCCTTTGGGAGCGAGCATAAAGCTTGACCTCCCGAGAAGCACAGGCAACCTTGACCCCAGGGGGAATATCCACATAGAGACAGAAAACGGTAGAATAAAGCTGAACCATCTCACTCCTGAAGGCAGGCGCATTGAGTCATTCTCTGCGAAAACAGCTGAGGAAGCTGCGAGGTGGCTTGTGCTTGAGCAGAAAATCAGCGACGTTAGCCATGCCCTTTACATTGGCCAGGAGCTGATGAAGGCTGAAACAGCGATTAGGAAGGGGCTGAAGTATGTGCAGGATATGCCTTTGACACTTGGAAAATGAAGAAAAGCAAGCTGCACATTCCGTGGCTTCTCACGCCTTTTCTTGTTGTTAAGCTACTAAGCTTAATTGGCGGCGAACTGTTCCTTGTAATCTTGGCATGTCGTAGTCGCCACCAGACACTTGGAGCTTTACACAATAATCTTGTTCATTAAGCTGTCGCAGCAGAGTTGTCAAAGGCATGCACGCTAAACCATTTATTGATGAAGTTCCAAGCATGCATGAAACGGTGTCTCTCAAGTCGGCTCTTAAATAATAGGAACTGAGATCATTTCCACGTCTTTTAGCAGTATTAGCTGCAACTTTCTCCACCAGTTTTTCGTAACATTCCATTCCTGCCGCAGGGTTTTGCATTTCTCTAGAAACTATTGCAGATAGCCCTATGTGAAATGCTAATAAGGCATCTACTCGGGTGGTAGTATGTTGGTGGAGCCTTCTGATTTCATCATTTATAACTGCTTGTGCAGCATTGTATCGCCTTAAGCCTGCCAAGGCATAAGCTTGCAGAAGTCTGGCTGCAGGGTAGTAACCGGGTTCGCCAAAGTATGGGTGCCTAGGCATGCCTGTAGGGTTATGTGTTTCTGCATGGAATCTGCTCAATTCACCGGCAGACAACCGGGTTGCTCTGGAAAGAGCACTTTCAAATTGTGCGGTGCTCAAGTCGTTTAATGTTTCATCGATACCTGCCATTTTACTTGTGGGAGTCATGATTGATTTATATATTTTGCGTGTCTATTTTTCAATGCCGCCGCACTGCCACAACCTTTTTATAAATTGCAGATTAACCGGTTTTACATGAACAAGGTCGTTGCTATTGTCGGCATGGCTGGCTCTGGGAAGAGCACTGCTGCAGGGGTTTTTGAGAAGGCAGGTTATATAATGCTCAGGTTTGGTGACGTGACTATGGATGAGCTCAAAAGGCGCAGCTTGGATGTGAACGAAGAGAACGAGTCTGTGGTCAGGGAAACTTTGAGGATTGAGCAGGGGATGGATGCCTATGCAAAGCTGAATGAGCCAAGGATAAGTGCTGCTTCAGGAAAGGGCAATGTTGTCATTGACGGTCTTTACAGCTGGCAGGAATATCTTTACCTTAAGCCAAAATTCCCTGGCTTGGTGCTTTTGGCGATTTATGCCTCGCCAAGGACGCGCTACCTGCGCCTTTCAGGCAGGAGCGTAAGGCCGCTTTCCGAAGAGGAAGCAAATGAGCGCGACCATGCGGAGCTTGAGAACCTTAACAAGGGCGGCCCTATAGCGATGTCTGACTGCACAATAATTAATGAGGGCACTTTAGAAGGCCTCCAGAGGAGTGTCTCATCATTTATCAGGAGGCTTGCGTGATGGCTTCGGGTGCGCAGGATGCAAAGCTGACGTGGACAGGATATTTCATTGAGGTTGCGAAGCTTGTCGCAAAGAAGAGTTCCTGCACGAGGCGCCAGATAGGCGCAGTGATTGTCAGGGACAACATGATTATTTCTACTGGCTACAACGGCACGCCGAGGGGCGTGAAAAACTGCAATGAGGGCGGCTGCGAAAGGTGCAACAGACCTGATGTTGAGTCAGGGAAGAACCTGCATGAGTGCCTTTGCGTGCATGCCGAGGAAAACGCGATTGTTCAGGCTGCTTACCAGGGCATAAGCACGAAAGGCTCTGTTCTGTTCACCAGCCTGTGCCCCTGCCTTTACTGTGCGAAAACGATTGTCAATGCAGGCATAAAAAAAGTCTTCTACAATCAGGCATATGCCATGGACGAAGCAACCATCCGTCTCTTTAAGGAGGCGGGTGTTGAGATTGAGAGATATGAATAACTGTTGTTTCTTATAGAGGACTTTGAATAACTGCCAGTGGGTTATTCAAACCTCTCTATATCTTCTGCCAGTTATATCCCCTTACCTTTGCTGACTTTCCGTATCCGCAGCTGCTGCATTTTTTTTTGCCCAGGCTATAGCTTCTTTCGCCGCACCTGCGGCAGTAAATCATGTTCTTCTTGCCTGATTTCTTGCCCATAGAAGGCGTTCCTTTTGTCATGCTGCTTCACCAAAAGCCATCTGTCTGCTTATCTGCATATTTGCCTATTCCGGAGAAATGATTATTATTGTGTCTCCCCTTATGAAGACGTTTCCAAGCTTTCTCTTTGTTTCGCCGTCAACCCTTTCTTCGGCATCGTCAAGAACTATGTTTACGTGTATGTCAAACGCCTTCAGCTTGCCCACATACTGCTTGCCGCCTTTCAGCTCAACCAGCACTCTTTTGTTGCGGGAGTTGTTTAGCGCATCCAATGGCCTGTCCGTTTCCATAAAAATCCCCCAAAACCTTGTTTACAGGAAGGATTTTGGCGAGTATATAAAGTTTTTTGTTGTTCCATGCAGATTACTTCCACAACCACAAATATTATAAACCGTCTGTTAACCCCTTTGTTGCATGATTTCCCAGCACAGGTCAAGGAGGAAGCCGAGCGGCGGAAGGTATAAGAAGGCAAGGGACAAGCGTCTTTATGAGTTAGGCAGCGAGCCCACCCATACGCGGGTTGGAGTAAGGATGTTGAAGAGGTCAAGGGCGAGCGGCGGCAATGTCAAGCTCAGGGTGATAAGAAGCGACGTTGCGAATGTTCTTGACACAAAGACCGGGAAGCATAAGCTTGCAAAGATAAAGACTGTTGTTGACAACCCTGCGAGCAAGCACTTTGTCAGGAGAAACGTTATCACGAGGGGCGCAATTATAGAGACTGAGCTTGGAAAGGCAAGGGTTACCAACAGGCCCGGGCGGGAAGGGAGTGTTAATGCGGTTCTGTTGAAGTAAAGGATGGGAATGAAAACCTTCTTCATCGCTGCAAAGCTCAATGTTGATGTTCTTCTTGATGATGAGCACATAAGTCAGCTTCCCCAAAACATCGGTTTGGTAACAAACATCCAGCACGCCCACAAGCTTGGCGAGTTGAAAGCTCAGCTTGAAAAGGCAGGCAGGGCAGTTACTGTAATAAAGGGCTTTCATTCAAGGGCTGAGGGGCAGGTTTACGGCTGCGACTTCCCTGCGGTGGTTGGTGGTAATGAAGAAATTGACGCTGTGCTTTTTGTGGGGACTGGAAGGTTTCATCCGCGCGGCATGTTCGGCGCGAAGAAGCCTGTTTTCATTTATGACCCTGTCAACAGGCTTTTCTTCCTGATGGACCCCAAGGATGTGGTGAGGGAGGAAAGGAAGGCGAGGGTCGCTATGCTTAAGTTTCTTCATGCAACAGAGGTTGGAGTTCTTGTTTCAACCAAGCCGGGGCAGCTTCACCTTAAGGCAGGAGAGGCGCTGAAGCGCATTTACCCTGACAAGAACTTTTACTTTCTTGTGTGCGACACAGTTGATTTTTCAGAGCTTGCGAACTTCACATTCATAGAGTGCTTTGTCAACACTGCCTGCCCAAGGCTTATGGAGGACTATGACAAGTTTGATAAGCCCATAATAAACATTGAAGAAGTGATGCAAAGCCTCAGTCCTGAGCAGAAAGAATTAAAAAAGCACAGTTATCCTTTATACACTCAGGTTGTCTGACGCTTGCTTCAAAGAGGTGCATAATGCCTTTCGCAGTTACTCATGTGCTGGTGCCGCTTATACTTTCGGATATTTATAGGGATTTCACAAAGAAAGGCAGGAAGCTTCTGACGCGGCGGATGGTTTTGTTTGCAGGCATCTCAGGGCTTATCCCTGATCTGGATATTCCTGTGTTCCTTGTTCTTTCCCAGTTCAGCAGCATTCCGATAACCAATGTGCACCGCACCATTACGCATTCCATTTTCCTGCCTCTTCTCGGGCTTGCGCTTTTTTTCCTGTTAAGGACTCTGTTTAGTAAAAAGTCATGGCACATGTATGCATTGATGTTTGCCTTCGGCACCTTTAGTCACATTGCTCTTGATGGAATTATCAATGGCACTGTGATGCCTTTCTACCCTTTGAGCTTTGCCGCGTTCGGCTTGGACTTGATTAGCGTACTTGTGCCCTGGGCGGTTACCGGCTCTGATTTGCCTTACAGGCTTACGCTTCTTGCAGGGCTTGATGCCGTGCTTCTTGTTGTGTGGCTTGTTTATGAGGAATGGAAGCATAAGATAAAGGATTATATCTGAGTAGTTATTTCCTCATTTCCTTTCTCAGCATCTTCATCTCATCCAGAAGCTCGTGCGTTATCTCCTTCAGGAGTCTTGTTTCATCTGTGTGCTCCTTAATCACAAGCGAGAGCTCTTCCTTTACGTCTGTGTTCAGGCTTGCTATGATGATGAGTATGAGCAGGGAGAGCCAGTTGAGTATTGCTATGAGCATTAGCCAGCTAAGCTTTCCGTCTGTGCTGAAAAGCAGCTGGATGAAGTAAAACCCGACTGCTATCGTGGCGAGCCCTATTACAAGCGTTGCCTTTTCAAAGAAGGTGGTTCTTTTAAGCGCGCTGGAAAGCCATTCAGTCATACAAACCCCTATTTTTTTTCTATATTTAAAAGTTTGGTATTTGACTTAATCCGCCCATCAAAACATTTATATAACGTCGCCGTGTTTCTTTCTGTATGGGTTTGAAGAAGCAGATTGAGGCTGAGCAGGAGGAATTGCAGCAGGAAATAAGGCGCACAAAGCTGCCAAGAGGAAGAGAGACTTTTGCCATTGTTGAGCAGCGGCTTGGCGGCACAAGGATGCGCGTAAGATGCCTTGATGGCAAGACGAGGATTTGCCGTATTCCTGGCCGCCTCAAGAGGAAGCTCTGGGTGAGGGAAGGAGACACTGTCCTTGTTGAGCCGTGGGAGCTTTCAGGCGAAACAAAGGGCGACATTGTTTTCAAGTACAGAAAGGCGCAGATACAGTGGCTCAGGAAGACAGGGCATCTCAAGGATATGGGGGAGTTTGAGGAGTTTTGAGCTTTCTAACACATACTATTTATTCCTCGCAAAATGCAGTATCAGCAGCCCTGTTCCTATAGTCAGTGCAGAGTCAGCGATGTTGAATGCGGGCCAGAAGCTGAAGCTGATGAAGTCGGTGACGTAGCCAAGCAATAGGCGGTCAATTATGTTTCCTGTTGTGCCTGCAAGTATTAGAGCAACTCCTATTTTAACGTAAGTCACATCAGGGATTCTTTTGTAATAGATAATTATTGCCGCAGCGACCGCAATGCCGAATAATGCCAGCAGCATTGATGCGCCTGTGAAAAGGCTGAATGCTGCGCCTGTGTTTCTTGCAAAGCTTATGCTTAAGAATCCTTGAATTACTGAAGCAGGCTTCTGCATGTTTCTTGCAAGGAGCTTTGTTGCCTGGTCTGCTGCAAGCGCAGCAGCGAATACTGAGAAGAAAACAGCCTCTTTTTTCCCTATGGCTACCATCCTTTCTTCCTGTAGTAGTCTTCTGTCTCTCTCGTGCGTTCCATGTTCGCAATTCTCTGGTTGAGGGCGTCTATTGCCGCCTTGAGCGCGTCCAGCTTTGCAGAGACAAGTTCCATCTGCTTGCTTGCCGTATATGCGTTTGAGCTCTGGAGTGATTCCATCTGGGGCATCTGCATTGCTGGCATTTGTGGCTGGGGATAACTGCCCATTCCCGGCTGGCTCCATGCCTGCTGCTGCCCGTAATCGCCCTGGTAGGGGCTTGGACTCGGGAAGTTGTCCTTTGGCAGCCCTAGATTATCAGCTCCCAGTTCGTCCTTTTTGTTCCAGAACATAAGTTTTCCTAAAATGCCCATGATGTCACCTCTTGGCTAGTCTTCTGACCTTTTCCATGTCAGGATTTTGATTATTGCATTTATAATTCTTTTGAAAACGCCTTGCCCTTTTGGCTGCGGTTCTTCTGCCTCCTGAGACTTTCCTGTTTCGTTTGCCGTGGCGTTTTCCTGCTTTCCTGCTTTTTTGACTTTTGTGAGCAGCTCTAATGCCAGAGGCTCTGAGCTTATTGTGTATCTTTTGCCTTCGTATTCAAAGCTTGCAGCCGCTTTTCCCAGCAGGCTTTCTTCTGCCTTTGCCTTGTAAGTTATCTTTTTTTCCTCTCCCGGGCCAAGCTCTTCTGTCCATGCTTTGCCGTAATCGCTTATCTCCATTGTGAGCTTTTCTTCATGCTCGTTTTTTGCGGTTATTGTTATTGTTACTTCTTCCCCCGGCTTTGCAGCTTTTTTTGCCGCTGTTTTTGTGAGCTTTGCGAATGTCTTTTCCCCAACCTGAACCTGTGGCTGGCTTGATGCTTCCCTGTATGTCCGGTTCATGTAATGGTATTCTGCAATGGCTGCATTGAGAGTTTTTGTTCCTGTCTGCGCTTCTTTTTCCTCATAAGAAAGCTCTTTTTCTCCTGTAAAGCTGTCCAGCTGCCACTCTTTTGCTCCATCAGTTAAAGTCAGGTTGAGGGGCTCTGTGTGGATGCTTGTGAGCTTTATCCTTACTGTGTAGCTGTCAATGTTGTTTGCTTTTTCAGGAGCTGTTTTCTTTATGCTTATCAGCGGCTTGTTTAGGACTTCAACTATCTTTGTGTTTGAGCCTGTTATGTATGTTTTGCCCTGGTGGCTGTATGTGGCAGCCGCTATTGGAAGCTCTGTGAAGCCTGGAGTTGGAATTATGGTTGTGTAGTTGTAGCTTGTTTCCGACTTGGGCTGCACATAAGCTGTAAATCTCTCGCTGCCATCTGTTATGTCGGCAACTGCTGGCTCGTTTCCTGCGTTTCTTATTGTCAGGGTGATTTTTATCGGCTCTGTGTTGTTTGTCTTATCTGACGAGTTTTTGGAAAGCACTATTGCCGGCCCTGTGAGATGGCTGTCTTTTATTGTGAGCTGTAGTTCCGTGGCGTTCTGGGCAAACTCCTCGCCGTACTGGTTCTTGAAGCTCAGCACCGACTTTGCAACCGTGTACGTTCCGTTGAGTTTCGGCCTTATTTTTTCCTTTGATGTGAAGTAGATTGTTTCGCCGGGGTCTATGTCCGGCAGGAAGTAATTTATGCTTTCAACCATGTCAAAGTCCTGCTGCAGCCCTGCTGTTATGGTTATTCCTTTTGCTGTTTGCTTCTCGTCAGGGTTTTTGATGACGTAGTTGATTTCATAGGTGTTTCCTTTGTAGATTTCTGTTTCCTTCAGGCTTCTTGCAGCATCAAGGGTGAATTTTGGCGCCAGGACTGTTACAGTTGCGTTTTTGGAGTTTCTGTAGCTTTTGTATTCGGCGTAGTCGTACTGGTTATCCGCATCCGAGTATTCCGCGGTTGTCGTTATTGTGTAGGCTGTTTCTTTGCTTACGCGGGGGGCTGTGAGCCTGTAGGTGTACGCGTTTGCTGTGGACTCCTTTGCTATGCTCATGGTTGCGCTGCTTGCTCCATAAGATATGAAGCCTTCAGGAACCGTGTCATGCACCTTTACGCTGTTCAGGCCTGTTTTTCTCGGGTTTTTCACAGTTGCCGTTATGAAGAAGTCTTCGTCGCTTTCCACAGAATTCTTTGACAGGGCGTGCGTTATGGTTAGTTCCTGGACAGGCATTACCGATATTGTGCCCCTGTGTGTCTTTGTTACTCTCTTGTCTCCGATGGTGTAGGTTGCGTTGACGTCAAGCGCGTATCCGGTTGTTGACGCCACGCCTGGCAGGTATGTGTTCAGTTCAATTATTAGCCTCTGCTCTCCGATGCCTATGTTGGCTGTGTAGTAGTCAGGTAGGTCTGCAAGAGGCGTATGGGTTGTAATAAGCACGTCTGTTATGTTTGCGTATGCGTTCAGGTTCTGAACCCATATCTTTATGGTGTTTTTCTGTCCGGCTTCCAGAGTCTGGTCGCTGAAGCTTGTCCTTATGGCTGTGCCCCTGTCGCTGACCTTTACTGTTTTCTTTATGTCTGCCAGCTTCACATTTTCTCCTGTGGCGAGGTCTGTGTAGCTTGTCGTGGCTGTTATGTCTGTGCTTCCTATCCTTGCCCCTTTGAGCTCAAATATGTATGCCTTTGAGAATACCCTGTTGTTGCTCAGGTTTCTTTTTCTCAGCTCGCCGTTCCACCTGTATATGCCGCTGCCTGTCTTTGTGAATGCTGATGGAGCAAATACTTCAAGCCCTTCGCCAAAGTCTATGTCCAGGGTCGCGTTTATTGTGTTGTTTCCCCTGTTTGTGAGGTTTATTGTGAAGTTGTCCGGCTGTCCAAGATATATGTCTGCTTTCCCTATTGTTGCTTCTATGTTCAGGAAGTGCGTTACGCTGAGGGTTATCTCGTCGGAGTATATTGTCTGCATTGAGTAGCCGTCAAAGTATCTGAGGCTTGCCTTCAGCCCCTGCTTGAGCGCGTCTTTGGGCCTTATTGTGTAGATTATCTCCTTGCTTCCTGAGAGCGGTATTGTTCCTGACCATGTTACTGCGTTTCCTTTCGCATATGCTCCGTCAATGTCTTTAATCTCAATGTTTTCAGGGAATGCGTCTGTGTATGTTGCGTTTCTCGCAACTCCTCCTGTATTTTCTATGGTGACTGTGAAGGCCGTCTCCTCGCCTATCGCGAGCTCTGACTTGGAAGCTTTCCTTGTGATTGTCAGTGATGGTATGGTTGAGAACGCCCTTATGCTCATCTTTTTTTTCTTTGCAGTGTAGTCCTGCTCTATGTTGTCAAGGCACAGCTTGAAGTAGTCTGTTGACTGGCATGTGTTGTTGATAACTGAGAGTAGCCCGGTTCTGTAGTCTGCAACCATGCCGTTCTCTGAGCTGCTAATATACGTCGTCATCACTTGCTTGTCAACCGTTAAGGTCTCTCCCGAATACAGGTATCCGCTGAACACCTGCGTGTCTGCGCTTGCAGCTGCAGCTAGTAACAATACCGCCAGGATTGCGGATGCGAGCAGGAGTTTACATTTGTGATTCATTTTTTGTTCCTGTAATCCTGCCAAGCCTTTCTACTACTCCCTTTATGGCATCCATTCCAAAGACAGGCGTGTACTTTATCACCTTGAACATCTGGCTTTCAGGATGCACATATATGTTTCCTTTCTTGTACTGGGGTATGAAAATGGAGGGGCTGTTTGTCATCTTTGTGACTAGCGCCTTCAGAACCTCTGCTTTCCCTGCTTCAAGTGCTGCTGTCGCTTCTGAGGTGCTGTAGTTTATTCCGTTCGCTATTATGCCGTTTTGTGCAGCTGCCTCTATCGCCTCCTTTTTCAGAAGGATAAGCTTGTAGTTTTCTCCAAGCGCTGCCTTGTAGTCCCTGGCAGCAATAAGCTTTGTCAGGTTGCTTAGCTCTGCTTCGCTTAGCTGCTCTGCCCGCCCTGCGTTTGCGCCTGAGTTGCTGCCTTTGAGCACGAATGCTGCTGTTATAGACTCATTCTCTTTTATTGCCAGAATGTTGTCGGATGATGAAAAGTTTTTCTTGAAGCTTATTGCGTCATAAACAATCATGACAAGCATTATGGCGATTATTAAGCCTGCTACAGACACGCCTATGTGCAGCAGGTCAAGGGCTTCCTGAAGAAGCTTGTGAACTACAAAAGCGGTGATGATTATTATGAGAACTGTCAGGATTAAGCCCAATGCCATGCTGTGCCTCTTTTTATTGCTGTTTTTATAGCCGGAGAAGACTATTTAAATGTTTTCAGCCCGAGCTCACACAGCTTGAGCAGCGGGCAAATGCTGCATAACGGCTCCTTTCTGCATATGTTTTTGCCGTGCTCAACGATAAGCGCGTGGTATTCGTTGAACATCTCTTTTTTCTGCGGCAGGCTTTCCATAAACAGCTTCTGGAGTTCTTCGTAGCTGCTGTCGCTTTTGCAAAGCCCTATCCTTGAAAAAGTCCGTCTGGTATAAGCATCAACCACGAATACGGGCTTGTTCAGCGCGTAAAGAAGCATGGAGTCTGCAGTCTCAGGGCCTATGCCTTTCAGTTCCAGCAGCTCTGCTCTGAGTTCTGCCGCGCTTTTCTTCTTCATGGCAGAAATGCCGCCCTTGTCATTGTAATTGCCCACAATGTGCCGCGACAGTATCTTCAGCCTTTCCGCCTTCTGGTTATAGTAGCCCACAGGCCTTATTGCCGATGCAAGCTCTTTTTCATCAGCAGCAGCCATTTTTCCAGGGCTAAGCAGCTGCTTCTTTGCAAGGCCTGCTATTGCCTTCTCAACATTCCTCCATGCAGTGTTCTGGGTAAGTATTGCTCCTACCATGACCTCAAACTCATTACTGCCCTTGCCTGCAGTCACAGGCCACCAGTTCTGCCTTCCGTGCTTTTCAAGGAGTAAGCCATATATCTGCATCAGCTTTCTCATAAGCGCACAATCCGGCTTCTGCTATAAATTGTTTGCTGATGCTTTTTAATAAAGCTTATAAACCAGCCTGCCAATTTCGTAAATGATGTCTGAGCTCAAAAGAGGTCTTGGCTACTGGACTGTGCTTTCGCTGTCAATCGGCTCAATAATGGGCACTGCGATTTTCTTTGGCGCCAGCATAGGCGCGTCTTTTTCAGGCAGCTTTGCCATTGTTGCCTGGGTCATACTCTCGCTTATCTCCATATACGTTGCGATGTGCTTTGGCGAGCTTGTGAGCATGTTTCCCAGGAGTGGGGGCGTTTATGAGTACAGCAAGCAGGCCTATGGGAGGTTCATCTCGTTTATCGCCGGCTGGGTTGCCTGGCTTGTTGGCAACATCGCGGTTGTTGTGCTTATAGTTGCTGCAATAAACGTCATTGTTCCTTACGCCTCCAATACGGTCAAGATACTAATGACGGTTGCGATCATAATACTGCTTAACGTCATCGCCTACTTAGGCATTGAGGCGACTTCAATAATGTTGATTGGCTTTGCCGCCTCTATTGTGGCTGTGATAATAGCGCTTGTTGCCCGGGGCATTCCAGGCATCAGCTTTTCCAATTTTGCGTCTTTTCCTTCCCACAGCCCGCTTTCAGTGTTTGTGACCATGTTCTTTCTTGCCGAGACATATTTTGGATGGGAAGCGGCTACTTATCTCGCAGAGGAGACAAAGGATGCCGGGAAAGTAATACCGAAAGCCATAATACACGGCACAGTAATAATTGCCCTGCTTGGATTGGGGATGCTGCTCATCAGCTTTGGCATTCTTGGCACTGGGCTTGTGAATGCTGATGGTACAGGGATTGCTTCGCCAACAACCGTTTTGGCGAGCAGGCTTTTTGGTCCTGTCGGTGAAGGCATAATAATTGCAGGCATTTTTATCGCTCTTCTTGGCTCGGCGGCATCCGGAATAATAACTATGCCGAGGCTTCTGCTTGCCCTGGCAAGGGACAAGCTTATGCCTGGGCAGCTCAATGCGATTCATCCACGGTTTAATACTCCGCACAAGGCAATATTGTTCCAGGTAGCTGCCACGCTTCTTATTCTGGTCATTGGCTTTGGCAATTACCAGGCTCTCCTCAGCATAATGGTGCCTTTGGCTGCGCTGATGTATATGATTGTGCTCTTGACTGTGCCAATTTTCAGAATAACCCGCCCTGAACTGGAAAGGCCTTACAAGGCTCCTTTTGGGAAGGTGCTGCCTCTGGTTGTTGTTCTTTTTCTTCTGATGACAATAGCTGTATGGGCGTTCAGCACAGCGGCTGCTTTTTCGCTTCTGATGCTCAGCCTGTCCATAATCCTGATAGGCGTGCCTCTTTACCTCCTGGTTGAGCTGTATTATGACCCAAAGATGATTATGAGCATAAATGACATGTTTTCCTTCCTTAACCTGCTCACTGAGAACTTCAGCTATCCTAAGAGCATAAGGACTGAGATCATGAGTTTTGTTGGCAATTTAAGGGGCAAGACTGTTCTTGAGTTTGGCTGCGGTGTTGGCACTTTTACTATGGATCTGCTGAGAGCTGTTGGTCCAGGAGGCACTGTCTATGCCACCACTTTTTCCGGGAACGACCTGAAGATAGCGAGGAAAAGGGTTGAGAAGAAGAAGTGGGAGACAGAAGGCCATGTTTATGGAGAAGCGAGATTTATTCATGACCCTGAGCAGTTCTACAGGGTACATCCTGACGTGCCAAGGGCTGACGTGGTGATTTCTGTTGGTGTTCTCGGCTATACGCAGGACATCAAAAGGGTGCTTAACGACATGAGGCGGCTTCTTTCGTCAGGGGGCAAGCTGTGCTTTGTTGAATATTCGGATTTCTTCCGTGTCCTGCCATCTGTTGAGTGGCTCTCAAGCGACAAGAAGATTGAGGAGCTGTTCAGGGATGCTGGCTTCTCTGTCAGGGTCACGAGGCAGCGCTCCTTCCTCTGGAACCGTATCTTTATCTACGGCTTCAGGTACAGGGGAATTGTTGTGATTTGAAAAGGTTTTTATATGTGCTGTGGCTAAGGCGATTTTATGCCTGACGACAATGGAACAATTGATGCGGCTGTTCAGGATGGAAATGATGGAAAAGTTGAAACGTTAGGGGACCTTGCCGGAGGACTTCTTAAGTTCTTCGTGACGCCTCATTCGCTTACAAGAGTAGCTCATGACGATTTCTTCAGGAGAAGATATCCTTCTCTTTTAGGGGAGCGTCTTGTTGGTTACGCCAGTGTGGTAACATTTGATGTTGCTAAAACTCTTGTTATTTACGGAGGGGCTGTGTATCTGCTTTGCCAGATTTACCAGTTTGTGGCAAACCGTTAAGAATTACCCTTTCCTTACCTGCTCGCGTCTGCCTGCCTTTCTATCTCCAGCTTCTTTGAGATGGCTGTTGATGCCGCGCTTTTGCTGTGGGCTGCAAGTATCTCGTCAGCAAGCGAGTCCACCATGCTTTTCTTTGTGTTGAAGCGCTTGGAATATGCACCCTGTACAATGTGCTTTAGGGCAAAGTCCACTCTTCTCTGCGGCGCGCAGTCTACGGCTTTTGGATACCTTGCCCCGCCGTACTCTATTGTCACCAGTTCTTCTCGCGGCGCAGCGTTCTCAAGCGCCTCTGCAAACACCTTTATAGGGTTGGCTTTTGTGCGTTGCTCTATGATTGTGAATGCATCCTCAACCAGGTCATATGCCTTGTTAGCCTTTCCGCTCATGTGATAGGATGTGAGCTTGTGCTTCTTTCCTCTGTGACCAGGGACCATGAGTTTGTTCATCAGTCTTTCAACTACGAATACTCTGGACTTGTAGAACCTCTGCTTCGCATACCTCGCCCCTGTCCTTGGCACAACCGGGCTTTTCAGCGTGACGTAGTCAACAAGCCCTGCGTCAGTTACCTTTATTCCTTCTGTGCTCCACTTTCCGAATGCCTTGATTTCTGCCATGCGTGTAAAAGAGGCAAAAGCAGGGCTTATATAAAGCTAGTGGTTTCCTGGCCTATACTGGCTTAGCAGATTTCCTCCTGCAGCCCTTGCTCTTGCAAGAACTCCTTTTGCCACACCTACAAGTCCTTGGTTTCCGGCGGGTTGTGGCTGCTGCGCATCCTGTATTGGTGCAGCGCCTTGCCCCGGTTCGCCCTCGGCGCTCTCTGTGAAGATGCCCGTCCCCGGTGAATAATCAGGGTCCATAATTTGACTTGTTGGTTGCCGAAGTTCATTTATCCGCGCATTGAACGCTTTTGCTCCTCTGATTATGGCGTCGTCAAGCATTCTCATGTAGGTTTCAGGGCCAACCCCGTAACTTCCTGCCACTTGGTATAAGACGCTTCTTTCTGGTCCGCCATCCCTTTTGTCAATTACTGCTCTGCTTATGTGTGGGAAAGCCCTGAAGAAAACCAATTCCGGAGGAAGCTCTGCATCAGCAGCTCTGAGTTCGCTGACTGCGCCAGGGTAAAGCCTTCCGATTCTTTCAAATTTTTCCTGCAGATTTTCGTTGATGTATTTCAGACTGCTCCTGTACATGTGCATATACGCTGTCTTTGCTTCGCTGCTTTGTGCCTGGCTGTTGTTCAAGGTCTCCAGAACCACTGCCCTGTTCAAGTCCGACATCAGGGCAATAAACCTGTTTTGGCTGTACATGCATTGAAGCATTACCGATGAGTTATAGAATCCTGAAAGGGCATTAAACATCGCCGCATCACGAGGCAGTGTCCTTTCTAATTCGCGGGCAAAAGCTCTTCTTTGTGTTCTGTCCCTTAACAGTTGTTCTATCAAATTTAAATGAGCATTGTGTTCATCAAGAACTCTTTTAATGCTATATCCGTATTGTGGTGATAACCAGCGGAGGTTGGTCATTTCTGGAACAGCCCAGTTTCTGCCGCTGTAGCCGACTAATTCAAAAAGGCCCCTGTCCGGATTTTGCGTATGCTCTTGATGCGCATCCGGCTGTTCTGCAGGGAAACCTATACCGAGAAACGGGTGCCTTTCCAGCAATTCTGTGAATACATTTGCAGGAACATATGTGGTTCTGTCTCCAATTCTTCTGGTCATGGTGCTCAGGTTTTCCTCAAACCTTCCAGTGACCCAGTTTCCGAAATAAATTTCCAGAATCCTTTCATACGCATCAAACATTGTCTGAAGTTTTCTTTCCAATGCCGCGCCCCTGTTTTCAGGCGCTCTGACTCCAAGCCTGCTATATGTGCCGCTTCTTGTTTCAGGAGCATCTTCCTGTCGGAATTCCATAACGCCTTTGTGCAGCATCGTTTCAGTATCGCCTCCTGTTCCTTCAGAGCCTTGTTGCTTCTCTACTATTTCTATTCCGTGAACATATGTTTCCACTATTCCTTCCTCTATTCTCCCTTTTAGTCTTTCAAGCACAGGGTCATACCATGAAGGAAAGTCTTGGAACACTCTTTGTCTTTGCTGCTGGGCGCGTTCAGGGCTTCTTGTTGCATCGCCTTGTCCTTTTGGACGGGCAAGAATTCTCATCAGTGTGCTGTGTATGTGAACGAGCTGAAAGTACGGATTGCTTCCTTTGGGCGTGTCTCTTATGCCCCTTGCCCTTTGCCGCATGGCTGGGCTGTTTAACTCATCAGCTATCATTATTGCATCCTCTAAGGACTCAGGGTGTATTGTTTCCCCGCCGAGCCATCTGTTGTAAGTGCCCGGTGAACGCTCAATGCCTCTGTTTGAAAAGACTTCAGCCATATACTCAGCAAGCCTTGAGTTTGTTCCTTGTGAGAAATCCTGCCCTTCCCGCCTGAATATGTAATCTTGAAGGTTTGCCGCTTCTTCTGGCTCAAACAGGTCAGGTCGCGCTGCCACCAGTGCCGTGACTATGTCCATTCTCAGGCGGGTGGTTTCATAGCCGCTTTCGTCGTTTGCATAGCAGAATCTTCTGGCTTCCCTGTAACCCTCTACTTGCTCATACAATATGCTTGCAATCTCATCCAGTTTTACTGGGACATGCTGGCCCCTGTAGAAGATTCGGTCGCCTCTGGAGAGCTCTGCCGCAACTTTCTCTTCCACGCCGCTCTCAGTTACGACAGGCACTATTGCGGTTGGTGGGGAGAAGGTTGTGCCTGCCCCTGTTGAAATGATAATCTGCTTCAGCTTCATAGAGTGCGCAATGCGCTGCCGCTTTATAAAGCTTTCTTTCTTCGTCACTTATGAATAGTCAAATAATCTTGCCCGGTTTCATAAATTTATGCACTTTTTTTTCCTAAAAATTTATATGCAGTCTTCGGCTGCCTGTTGAAAAGCGGATTTGCGGACTGGTTGAAATGGATGCGATAATCGTTAAGGATTACTATGGCGCGAATGAGGTCGGGAGAGTTACTTTGGACGCTGCTGGCTCTGTAAAAGCTGGAGGGCAGCTACAATTGCAGTTGCAGGATATTGTAGGCTGCATTATGTCACAGCAGCCTTTAATGACGGCAGATGCTGTGCTGAAGCACGGAATGGAGTGGGGCGCTGAAAGGGATTTTGTTCCCGGGCAGGACAATTTGCTTCTGGCAATTTGTCAAAAACCCCCGGTCAGAGACGGTGAAATGTTGCTACGAACTTCCTTGCCCGGTGGTTTTTGAGCATGCTCAGAATTTTCCCGATAGAACATGGCAGAGAGCAAGCTCTGCCACTATTCAAAGACTAGTGGAAAATTCTGACATTTTACAATAAGCACCGTTTTCCTGTACCTGAAATCAATGGGAAGCCGGTTTGCTATTTGTATGCTCCGGATGTCAGCTTGCTTGGATAAAGAACTATGCCTTCATCGCAACGCCTTAAATATCTTTCAGGATTGACTGCAATTTGCGCTTTAATCCTGGCAGCTCATCCCTTATTATGTTCCAGACAAGCTTATAGTCTATGCCAAAATAAGCGTGAATCAGCCGGTCTCTCATGCCGGACATTGTTTTCCATGGGATGTCCGGGTGCTTTTCTTTCAGTTCTTCAGGGACGTGCTTTGTGGCCTCTCCTATGATCTCAAATTTTCTTATTACTGCGCTTGAGGTTTTATCGTCATTTGCCAGGTCATCAAGAGTGATGCCGCCAACGAACAGTTGTATTGAGTCAATAGCAGAAATTATGTCCTTTAAGAAAAGGCTATAATCTCTTTTCATACCTTGATGACCTCTTTCAGTATTTGCCCTTTTAATTCAGGTCTTATTGCGCGCTCAGAAACAAGGTCAACCTTCACTTTTAGTTTTTCTTCAAGGAAGTCCGCAAGCCCGACAAAGTCAAACAGATTGGCTTTTTCCCCAAACCTCGCCAGTATGTCAACATCGCTGCCCCTTTTTTGCTCGCCTCTTGCATAAGATCCGAAAAGCCCGACGATTTCTGCTTTGTAGTCCTCTCTTATGCAGTTTTCTAAGTGCCTGAGGATTTTCACCATTTGGCTCAAAGGCTTTTGCGACTTTGCTTTTATTGAGTTTTTCATTGTAGCTGCTTTGTTTAGGAGAGCTGCTTTAATAATTTTATCATTTGCCATGCTCATGCCTTCATCGCAACGCCTTCTATGTCCTTGAGCCCTTTTCTTTCCCTTATCTGCTGCACGACTTTCTGCTGGAGCTCGTATGGCAGCTTCTCAAACAGCTGGTCAACGACGTAGAAGTTTCCTCGCCCTTCTGTTGCGCTTCTTAAGTCAGAAGTCATGCCGAACATTCCCGCTACAGGAAGCTTTGCCTTGACTGTTATGTGCTCTCCTTCCTGCTGCATGTCCATTAATTGCCCTCTTCTGTTCTGGATGAGCTTTGATATGTCGCCCATGTAGCTTATTGGCGCTTCTATCTGGAGTATCTGAACAGGTTCAAATATTATTGGCACTGCGTTGAGCATTGAGCCTCTTATGGCGTCCCTTACTGCCGGAAGGACTTGCGCTGGTCCTCTGTGTATTGCGTCTTCGTGCAGCTTTGTGTCCATTAGCAGCACCTTTATCTTTGTGCACGGCTCCCTTCCCAGTGGTCCGAAGGTCATTACGTCTTCAAACGCGTCCATTATCAGTTCTATGACTTCGCCTATGTGCACTATGCCTCTTGTCATGTCTATGAGCAGGTTTCCGTTGAATATGTCCCTGATTTTTCTTGATGACTTGCTGTCCATTCCTGCCTCTTCAAAGACGCTCCATATAGCTTCGTCCTTCTTCTTTATTCTCATCTCAGGAACCTTTCCTTCTTTTATTGTTTTGTATATGGCGTCTTCAAGCGGCTCGGCTTTTATGTAGAACTTGTTGTGCTTGTTTGGCGTTTTGCCCTCAACCTCTATGCCCGGCTTTGTTATTGTTTCCCTGTAAACTACTATGGGCTCTGATGTTTGCACTTCTACCCCTTTCTCTGTTTTTATCCTGTTCTCTATGACTTCCAGGTGCAGCTCTCCCATGCCGCTCATCAAATGTTCTCCTGTTTCCTCGTTTATCTCTATCTTTATTGTGGGGTCTTCCTTGCTTACGTGCCTCAGCACTTCCACAAGTTTTGGCAGGTCTGACGGTTTTTTGGCTTCTATTGCCTTTGTTACAACAGGCTCAAATATGTGCTTTATTGCCTCAAAAGGCTCAAAATCAGGAATACTGGATACGGTTTCTCCTGAGAACACGCCTTTTAAGCCGACTATTCCTATGACGTTTCCGGCGCTTACCTTGTCCACTGGCTCCCGTTTTGCGCCGTTATAGACTGAGAGCTGCTGTACTCGCACTTGTTTTTTGCCCATTATCATGTGCACGTCCTGCCCCTGCACCAGTGTGCCTGAGAAAAGGCGTCCTGCTGCGACTTCGCCTGCGTGCTTGTCCCACACTATTTTTGTGCACACAAAAGCCGCCGCTCCGTTTGCGTCGCAGCTTAGCAGCGATTTTCCTGCTTCGCTTTCAAGGTCGCCGTGCCATATCTTTGGTATTCTGTATTTCTGGGATTCAAGGGGGTTGGGGTGGTGCTTTACTACCATTCCCAGAATTACTTTGTGCAGCGGCGCTTTTTTGGCAAGCTCCTTTATGTTTTCGTCGTTTTCTGATTCGTATGCGTCTATGACGTCTTTGAATGTTATTCCTGTGCGCTGCATGTATGGCACGTTTAGCGCCCACTTGTGGTATGCGCTTCCGAAGGCCACTGAACCATTGTTTACGTTGACCGACCATCTCTCCTTGAAGTCCTTTTCCGCTATGTGGGCTATAAGCATATTGACATCATTTATTACCTTTAGGAAGCGTTCCTGCATCTTTTCCGGGCTCAGCTTCAGCTCTTTTATGAGCCGGTCTGCCTTGTTGATGAACAGGATTGGCTTTACCCTTTCCTTCAGTGCCTGCCTCAGCACGGTCTCTGTCTGCGGCATTATTCCCTCTACACAGTCAACGAGGAGTATTGAGCCGTCTATTGCTCTCATTGCCCTTGTTACGTCTCCGCCGAAGTCAATGTGCCCTGGAGTGTCTATGAGGTTGATGAGGTATTCCTCTCCGTCTACTTCGTGCACCATTGAAACGTTTGCTGCGTCTATCGTGATGCCTCTTGTCTGCTCGTCTTCGTGGAAGTCAAGCACAAGCTGCTTTCCTGCCAGTTCCTCGCTTATCATTCCTGCGCCTGCGAGAAGATTGTCTGAAAATGTTGTCTTGCCGTGGTCTATGTGCGCAGATGTGCATATGTTTCTTATGTTCTCCGGCTTTTTCATTAGCCGTATTATCTTCTCAATCATCTTTTCAGCCATTTGGATTCGCCCTCTTTATGCCTTTTTTATGGGATATTGCCTCATCGCACTGCTTGATTATCATGCCGATTTTTTCCATGTCGTAACTCGCGTTTATGTCTGCCAGCATTTTCTTCTTTTTGTAGTAACTTATCAGCGGCTTTGTCTGCGCTTCATAGACGTCAAGCCGGTTGCTTATGACTTTTTCGCCGTCATCTTTCCTTTTTATCAGCTTTTCGCCGCATTTGTCGCACTTTCCTTCCTTTCTGGGCGGATTATTTGTGATATGGTATATCATGCCGCATTTTGCGCATATTCTTCTGCCTGAAAGCCTCGCAATGATTGTCTTTCTGCCCGCAACAAAGTTCAGCGCAAGCCCGGGCTTGGCAAACCTTTCAATTTCCTCTGCCTGGGCAATGGTTCTTGGGTAGCCATCAAGCAAAAAGCCCTTCTTAACATCAGGCTTTGACAGGCGTTCCTTCATAACCGCGTTGGTCAGTTCGTCTGATACAAGATTGCCTTTCTCAACTGTTTCCCTGATTTTCTTCCCAAGCCCTGTTCCTTTCCTGATGGCATCCTTGAATATGTCTCCGGTTGCTATGTGCGGAACTTTGTATTTCTGCGCCAGCATGGCTGCAGTTGTTCCTTTGCCAACGCCTGGCGCGCCCAAGAGAATGATTCTCATTTTAGCCTGTTGGCCTTAAAACACGTGCTCTTCATGTGATGTCCTGTAGCTGTGCAGCTCTTTTTTGTCAAACCAGAGGGCTATTTCGTATTCCGCGTCTTTCTTGCTTGAGGACGCGTGTATTATGTTCTTCACAGGGCCTTTTTTGCTGTCAGCATAGGCGTAGCTTACGTGGCTGTAGTCGCCCCTTATTGTTCCTGGCAGCGCTGCCCTGGGTTCTGTGTCGCCTGTCATTTTGCGCACGTTCTCAATCGCGTTAACGCCTTCAAGCACTATCGCCACAACCGGCCCCGAGCTTATAAACTCAACCATTTTATTCCTTACTTGTTCGCCCCTTCTCTTTGCGAGGTCTTCTGTGTAGTGCTTCATCGCAAAGTCTTTGTCAGCCCATTTCATTTTCAGGCCGGCTATTTTAAGCCCTGCGTCTTCAAACCTTGCGGTTATCTTTCCAACCAGCCCGCGCTGCACTCCATCGGGCTTTATGAGCACCAGCGTCCTTTCAATCATTTCCTTTTCCCTGCATTATTCTTCAGTCTCCTTTTCCTTTGCCTGAAAAAGAGGCTTCTTTCCCTGGTCTATCATGATTTTTTCGCATTTCCTTGTGCAGAAATAAAAGACTTTCCCTGTTTTCCTGGCGTATAGCTTTCCAGTGCCTTTCTCTATGGGTTGGCCGCAATAGCTGCAAATCATTTTTCCGCATTCACCATTTTTTGTTCAGTTTTATTTCCTGCTCTGTGTGAGCTTCCTTGCCTCAAATTCAGTTTCGCGCAGCATCAGTATGTCGCCAACCCTTATTGGGCCCTTGACGTTTCTCCTCAGTATCTTGCTTGCATCCCTTCCTTCAAGCACTTTGCACCTTACCTGTATTGCCTCTCCCCTTGTGCCTGTCCTGCCTATGACTTCTTCCACCCTTGCAGGCGTTGCCGGTGAGAAGCTTACTTGCCCTTTCTTTTCTTCCTGCGGGGGTTTTTGCTCGCCCTGCTGCTTTTCCTGTTCCTTTCCTTTTTCCTTTCCGCCCTTATGCGGGTGCTTTTCTTTGGGTTCTTGAGCCATTTTGAATGCCTTTTCACTGCGCTTTTATTATTCTTTATGCTTGCGCTTCCTTTATTATCTCCTTGAGAAGCTCCTTTGCATCCCCTTCCTGTGTTATTGCCACGCTTCCTGTTGCAACTGTAAGCCCTGCTGCTGCGCCAAGCTCTTCCTTGCTGGGCACTTCAACATATGCGATGTTTTTTTCCTTTGCAAGCAGCGGCAGGTGCATGACTATCTCGGCAGGGCTTACATCCTTAGCTATTACCACAAGCTTTGCCTGCCCCCTTTCTATTGCCTTTGTTACCTCGTTTGTCCCCTTCCTGAGCTTTCCTGTTGCCTTCGCCACTTCAACTGCTTGAAGCGCTTTTTCCGTGAGTTCCTTTGATGCCATGTTAATCATTCCTCCCTGTTTGATTTTTCCTTCTTCTTCTGGACGCGGAATAAAGAATTTCTTCTTCAGGCATTCCGCCGTCATCAGTAATTGGAAAGGATAAGGCAGATGTTTATAAAAGTATTGGTTTTGTGTAATTATTCGGACAGTATTGGCTGAAAAGAGAAAACTTACGAAGAGGGTTGTGCCGGGAAAGATAGCTATTCCCGGAGGTCATATGGCGGCTGGCGAGAATCCTGAAGATGCTCTGCGCAGAGAGCTAATAGAAGAGATAGGAATTGTTCCTGCTGGCGTAAAATTTGTCTGTGCCTTGCTTCACAGGTCAGAAGAATTTCGAAAGCTCAACTATTTTGCTATTGAAAGCTGGACAGGAGAGATTCAAAACCAGGAAGCAGAAGAACTTTTATGGATTCCGCTCGCCGAAACACACAGGCTGGACTTGGACGTCGATAGGCTCGCTGTGAACGAGTATAAGCGGCTTTACACCGATTATAAGAAATCATGACACCGCAATCAGGATAACTCCCGCAACCATTATTGCTGCTCCTGTAAGCCGTTCCAGTGCGCGTTTCTCGCTGAAGAGGAAGTGCCCTGTGAGAACGCTCATCAGGATGCTGGTGCGCTTTATTGCGTTGACGTAAGCTACAAATGCCATGCTTATTGCTGTGAACTGGAATATGTGCATCATGGCTCCGGACAGCCCTATCGGAGCCAGGGATTTCAGGTTGGCTGTTAAACCGGCTGTTTTCAGCTTTGGCGCTTTTCTGGCTTTGTACAGTGCTATGGGTGTGAGGATTATTGCCAGGGAGCCGTTCATTGCCGCAGCCCAGAATATTGGCGATGAGTTTTGCACTCCTATCTTGTCAATGTTTGAGGTTATGCTCCAGATAAGCGCAACTCCCAGCATCAGCCTCGGCCCTTTTTCCCTTAGCAGCGCCTTGAACGGTGCAAAAAGCCCTTTGCTCCTTTCGCTGGCGTTCAAGGCGTAGCTCCCCGCAACTATTAATACAACTCCGCCAATGCCGGGTGCTGTGGGGAATTCGCCAAGCATGAGCGGCGAGGTTATGAGAAGGAAAAGCGGTGTGAACGCAATCATGGGAACTGCCAGTGACAGGTCTGAGGATTTTATTGCCTTCATGTAAAGAATGGTTGATACAATGTTAAGAATCCCTGAGACAAGGAGCGCTGCCCAGAAGCCGCTGCCTATGTGCGGTATCTTCGCAACAATCAGCACAGGGATGATGAATGCGAATGAGAAGAACCTCAGCGCCCATGCTGCGGTGTATTCGTCAAACCTTTTCAGGCTTTTCTTGCTGAATGCGTCCTTTGCGGATTCGGACGCTGCTGACAAAAGCGATAATAAAAGCCAGAGCATCTTTGCACGTGGTGCCGGGCAGTTTATTAAGTTTTTGTCTGGAAAAAGAGCAGGTCTTTTGTCGTGAGCTTTTTGCCCTTTGCCATCTTTTCCCTGAGCTCCTTTTCCTTTTCCTCAAGAATCAGCTCTCTCCCGCGCTCTTCTGCCTGCCTTTTGGCTTCTCTCTGCTCGTCAATGCTTAATTTCAGCTTGCTGATCCCGATGAGGTTTTCCTTCAGCTTCGTGTTTGTTTCTGCAAAGCTTTTCTTCAGCCCGCCGCACTTCTCAAACGCTTCATTTGCATGTGCCTTCAGCTCGTGCAGCTTTTTTATGCCTGCAATCATTTCCTCGTGGTGCTTCTGGCTCTCTGCAGCTTCTGCCCTGATGCTGCTTTTCAGAGTGTTTATCTGCTTTTTTGCATCGTCTATGTCCTTTGACAGCTTTTTTCCCTCTTCAAGCATCGGAGCTATTTTTTCCTGCTCTGCAAGTGCTTGTTTCTTCTTTTTGAGCTCGCGCATTATGCGCTTTTCCTCTTCAAAGCTTATGACTTCGGTCTCTATCCTCAGCTCTTTTTCCGCAATCTCCTTTTTCAGCGCTGCCGCCGGCTTGATTATTCCTGCTTTTTTCAGTGCCGCTTCCTTTTCGCTGCTTGCTGCGTTGTACTTCGCGATGAGCTCTGATAGTTTTTCATCTGCTTTTTTCAGCTCTTCTTTGCGGTTCCTTACAGAAGCAGTGAGGCTGTCGCGCCTGCTTTTCGCGTCTTTTATCTGCTGAACAGCAAGGCTTATTTCTTTTTTGAGAAGTGCTGCCTTTCCAAACCATTCCTCTTTTTCCCCGGCGAGGGATTCAAGCTCTGTCCTGAGCCTGTTTATCTCTGACTTGTGCCTGTTTAGTTCTGAAATGGGGGTGTGCATATGGCTTAAGATGCGGCTGCATATTTCAATTTTGTGTCTGGACAGGGCTATTGGAGAATCCCGCGATCAAGCATGGTTTCGACAGCATGCGCATATAATAAGCTTGCTTCGTGTGCGTTATGTGCGCCGGCAATAAACATAGGCACTGGATTATGGTCAAGCACTCCAAGCACCCAGTAAACTTCTCTGCCTGAATGTAAACGGGCTTCATAAACCTGCATTCTTACTGCAGCGAGTTCTTCTCCGTACAAGGGTGGAATTTCAGATTTCAGGAATCTTATAAGTGCTACAGTGGCTTCAAGTTCGGAAATGCTCCCCATTTTTCTTCACTTCCTGCGTGGTTATTAAGGCAGTTCTCTTATCCGAACAATGCGCCAAGCCCTGCTGCTGCCTGTTCGCTTGCCTTCTTTTCGTCTTCAGGCTTTTTCTCTTCCTTCTTGGCAGCCTGTGCCGGTGCTGCGCTTGCTGCAGCTGGAGCAGCTGCTTGCATTGTTGCCGCTTCCTTTATTGCCGCGTCTATGTCAACGCCTTCCAGTGCCGCTACAAGCGCCTTTGCCCTTGCAGCGTTGGGCGTTGTGCCTGCAGACTGCAGGACTTTTGTCAATGCCTCTTCATCTACCTTATGTCCTGTCTTGTGCAGTAGCATTGCCGCATAAACGTATTCCATGTTCATCCCCTCCGTTTTGGTATTCATGAGTATTATTTATTTTTTTGCTTTTTCGTCCTTCTGTCTCAGGGTTCCTTTCTTCTTGAGCTCTTCAAACAGGCGCTCTGATTCCTTCTGCCCGGTAGTCTCTTCCTGCGTTTCCTTTATATGGCCGAGCTTTTCCGCTATCTGTTTGTCTGTCTCCATCTTTCTCCTGACTTCTTCAAAAAACTCAGTCTCTTCGCCTTTCGGCTCTGACTTTCCTTTTGTCAGGACTTCCTTTGCAATCGCCTCGACCTCCCTTATCTTCTCCATCTCCTTCTCATGGATTATCTGCTCTATCTGCAGGTCTATTTCTTTTTCCTCTTCGCTGGTTTCTGGTTCTTTTGGTTTCTCCTTTTTTTCTTCTGCAGGTTTTCTCTCGGCTGGAGGCTTTGTTTCTTGAGCTGCCTGCTTTGGCTGTTCATGTTTTGCTTCTTCCTTCTCAGACTTAAGAAAGTCTTCAGGCAGGTGTGACTTGACTGCTGCGGCCTGTCTTTCTGCGTCAACAACCAGTTTGTGCGCGTAAACGTCCGATATGAGCTCTTTTGACAGGGCAAGCCCTTTTGCCTCGTTGTATGCCTTCATTATCAGCTGCTTTATAGTTTCCTTTGCAGGGTATGCTATGTAGACAGCAAGGTTGTGCGCTTCTGCCGCTGCATGCTTCAGGTTGTCAATGTATTGCTGCTCGTCAACTGACAGGATGTCCTTTGCATAAATATTTCCGTTTTCGTATATCGCGACAAGGTCAAGCCCTATCTCCATCGGCTGTATTCCTAATTTTGCCAGTACTTCAGCCACTTTCCGGCTTATCTTTTCGCCTTCCATTGCTGCTGTGTGGTCCTGCCTTATGGTTACTTTTCCTGATTCAACGCCTGTCTTGAGTCCTATTGCTGATAGCTCGCTGATTATGGGTCCTGGTGAGAATTGAGTGGCTCCTGCCGGTATTGTTATGTCTCGTGGCGCTGTTTGCCCGGGCTTTGCCGGAGCTGATGACTTGCTCTTTCTCATCATTGACGCGAGCTTGAACGGGTTTTCATTTGTGAATATCATTGCCGGCATCCCTATCAGGTGTTTCTTGAGCTCTGAAACGTGCTGCTTGCTTTTTTCAGCTTCGTCAACCGCTATTTTTATGATTCTCTTCTTCGCCATTGAGAAATGCACACTGCTTCTCAGCTGCTGCCTCATCTTCTGCAGCTGCGGGGCAGGTATGTTCTCAACGTTCACAACTCCGATTATCGGGTAAGTCTCAATCAGCTTTGCGAGCTGTGTTGCTTTCCTCAACTTGTGCTCTGCGACCTTTGGCTTGTATGATTCCGTCATTTTGGTTTTTTATTGCTTTCAATCACTTTAGCCTTACCGGCGCGCTCATGGTGAGCTTCAGCAATACTGATTTTACGTTTGACTCTTCATTTGGAAGGTGGTGTATTATCTGCTCGTAGATGTTTGCCGCGTTCTCAGCAACTTTTTCAGCGTCCATTTGCTCTGTGCCTACTGCGCACTGGACTACTGGAGCGGTTTTTGCAGACACCCTGATTGTTTTCTCCAGCTTTTCCTTGAGCGACTTAATGTCTGCTTTTGGAGGGATTATGCAGCCTGCTTTGGGGTTTGGCATCTTTCCTTTTGGCCCGAGCGCCCTGCCGAAGAAAGTTGCGACTTGTGGCATTACATTGGCTTGGGCTATGAAAAAGTCGTGCTTCCTTGCCAGTTTCTTCAAAAGCCTTTTCTCTTTTGCGTATTTCTGGAAGTCGTCAGCAAGTATCACTTCTTCGCACACCTTTTTTGCCTCTCCTGCCATTTCCTGGTCAGTAAATGCGCATATGCTTGCCTTTCTGCCTGTGCCGTTTGGAAGCTGCGCGAAGAAATCCACATGGTTTTCTGTCTTCTTCAGGTCCATGTCCTTGAGGCTGACTATTAAATCAACTGTCTGTGAGAATTCGCGCTTCCTTCCTTCCTGCTTGAGCTTCTTCAGTGCGTCCAGAAATGTGTTCTTGTCCATAAAGCCCTCCTACCGAAGTAGTTGCGCAATAGCGATTGCGGGTAAACAGATGGGATAAGGGACTGGTTTATAAAGTTAACTGAAAAATCCAATCACCACTTTAGAGGGAAATATTTTTAAACGCTGCAGGGTTTACTGCGTTCATGCCCACGCTTCCTGCGATAAGGTATTTCAGCACTAACAAGGACATTTTTGGCTCTCCCGGGCTTGAGGAAAGGATTCTTGACGGCAGCTTGGAATCAGTTGGCTTGGCTGAGGCAATAATGACTGGTCAGGCTCCTGACGGCGGCTTGTACATGCCTTCTCACCTGCCTGTTATTTCTAAGGAAACTATTGCGCGCATGCGCAACATGACGTATCCTGAGGTCTTTGTTGAGGTTATGGCTCCTTTTTTTGCGGGCGTTTTGCCGAGAAGCACGCTTGAAAGGATTGCTAACGAGGCTTACACCTTCGCGCCTTATATAGAAAGAATATCGGATAAGGACATTATTGGAAGGCTGGATGAGGGTCCTACTGCGTCGTTCAAGGACTTTGCATTGGTTGTCCAGTTCAGGATAATGAGCGCATTGCTTAAGGAGGCGCCGGTGAATGGTGGCTCTCACGGTGAGAAAAGCTCTTATCTTCTTGGTATTATTCAGGACTGGCATGTGCGCGAAGAGAATTGTATGAAACTGCTTAAGGATGTTCCCCTGCATGTAATAGTCCTGTCCAGTTCAGGAGACACCGAAAGCTCTGCTGCTGTCGGATGCCTTAATGTTTCTGGCTACTCAATTGCGGTTATTCATTCAGCATATGTGCCACAGCATGTTCGTGATTTGCAGGCAAAGCAGATGGATACGCTGGGGTGCAACACTGATGTTATAAGAGTCCCAACAGACTTTGACGGCTGTGCAGCGCATTCTTCCAGGTTGCTGAAAGATCCTGAGCTTAAATACATGCACCTGAATACTGCGAATTCAGTAAACATTGTGAGGATACTTGCGCAGGTGGCTTATTACTTCTACCTTTACTCACAGGCTGCCGACGAGGTGGGTGAAGAGGTAAGATTTTCTGTGCCTTCAGGTAACTTCGGCGATGCGACTGCAGGAATGTTTGCCATGAGTATGGGTTTGCCCATTAAGCTGATTGTAGGCGTGAATGAGAATGATGTGGTTTACAGGTTACACAGAACAGGAATGTATGCTCCTGCCTTGAAGACCCACGCGAGCCCTTCAAATTCTATGAACGTGAACTGGCCGAGCAATGTGAGGAGAATTATTTGTTATTATGGCGGGCAGCTTGTTGAGGGCTCAGACCCGGATGAGCCTTCCCGTAGGATTATTACGCGCTTCTCAGTGCCTGATCTCCGTAGGTTAAGGCAGGACATGGCTGTTTACAGGGTAAGTGATAAGGAAACTGATAAGTTAATATGGGAATTTTACCTTGCACACCATATGATTGACGGAAATATTCCTTCAACTATTGAGCCTCATGGAGCTGTTGCGTGGGGTGCGGCTAAGAAGTTCAGGCAGGAAACCGGCTACCGTAAAACAATTATGTCCCTTGAAACAGCCCATCCTGGAAAGTTCCCTGAGAGCCTGCAGGCAAAGGGCATAGAGCCTGTTCTTCCAAAATGCTTGGCAGACCTTGTTGACAAGCCCCATGGGCACTTCTATGCTGTCAGAAACAATTATGAAGAAGTAAAAAGAACCATGATTGAGATTTACGCTAAGCAACTGGCAAGGCAAAGGGCTGCATAGATTTATATGGTGCCTGCGAGTATAGCTTCCAAAGTTGCTTCAACCTCGCTGTCTCTTCGTCCCACTTCGATTATCTTTCCTTTATTTCCGCCTCGCGCTGCAGCATAGCTGTTTCTTCCGCTGTGTGCGTCAGTGAGGACGAGCACTGTAAGCTCGTCAGGATTTATTGTGCCTTGCTGCACGCGTCTTTTCGCTGCCGCAACCACAACTCCGCCCACAGGACCTGTTTTCCAGTCTGTGTGCTGCGATACCAGTTCCATCCCGCGCTCTATATCATCTTCAGGCACTGATGTTGCAGAGCCGTTGCTGTCCCTTATTGTTCCCAGAACAGTATAGCCGTTTGCAGGAACCCCAACACACAGGGTTTCTGCTATTGACTGCGGATCTCTAAGAGGCACTATGCGGAAGTCTCCTGTTCTTCCTCCCTGCACCCATGTGTTCCATGCCCTCACAACCGGGTCTGCAGGGTGCCCTTCCTTTCCTGCTGGCTGTGCAGCGTGCATTCTTGTCTGCATTCTTGGTATTAGCCCGAATTGAAGGAATTCCTGTAAGCCTTTGTAGATTTGCCATAAGGAAAGTCCTGCTGCAACCGGATAAAATATGTTGTCAGGTGCCTTCCATCCCAACTGCTCTGCAACCTCAAACCCTATTGTTTTTGAGCCCTGGGAATAAACAGGCCTTAGGTGATGTTTAACCCATCCGATGCTGTTGGCAATAGTTTCGTTCTGCTGCCTGAGCCTGTTTACCATTGCATTGATGTAAGAGTAATCTCCGCCTGCCCTTAGTACATAAGCCCCGAATGAGCTTGCCTTTTCTACGAGTTCCTGCTCTGCATTATTGTGGACCATAACTATGGACTTGAGCCATATCACGTTTGCTGCGGCAGGTGTTGCTGACGCAAGGTTTCCTGTTGAAGTTGCTCCAAGAAACCTGAATGTGTACAGCCCTGATTCGTTCCATTCCGCCACGCACTGCGCAGCCACAGCAGCTCCCCTGTCCTTGAATGTGCCTGTCAGATCTCCTTCATCCATCTTGAGATATAGTTTGCCCGGCGTGATTCCGATAACCTGTGCAAGCTCGTCAGCCCTTACAAGCTCAGTCAGTCCGATATCCTGCGGGAAATGCCTTTGAGTGGGCAGAAAGGGAGCATACCTGTAAAGGTTCTGAGGACCGCTCAGTATTTCATTCCTTAAGGCAGTTCCTCTATTTGCAGGGCTGTATCCGAGCTGCAATCCATGCACCCACTCGCACTCATTTATTGGGGCTATTGGGTATGCTACCTTACATTCGGCCTCTGTGCATTGTAGAAATCTTTGTTCCAGATGCCCTGCCGGAAGCTGCGAAACCATAAGAAGTGAGTGTTTAATCTGAATATATATAGTTTGTTGCGGTTTTTATTCTGAAAGGAATTGGGAGAGTTGGGAGTTTTCCCTTGCTCCTGTTATTATGCCTTCCAGCTCCTGCATGTATCCTGTTTGCAGCATAATCTTTTTAGCTTCTTTGAATGCCGCCGCTATTTGTTCCGTGTGCGGCTGTTGCGGCTGCATTCCGTTTTGGATCATCAGCCTTTCCATGCGCATCACAAACGCTTCTGCGCAGCCCTGGTCTGTTGCGTACCTTTCAAATATCCTGCCTATGTTTGCAGCGTATTCACTGATGCGCGCTGCTGTGCCATCCTCTCCGGGAAACTTCAGGAATTCTGCAAGGAGCAGGACAACGCCTTCCTGTTCCAGCAGCCTCCATGCCCGTGCTGTCCTTTGCGCCAGTCCCGTCTCTTCTGCCAGCAGCAGCGAGTCTACTCCTATCTCCATTATCATTTCAGGCGCTGCTGTCATGTAGTGCCTGTGCATCTGGACTGTGCGCCTTATGTAGTCCCTTAACCACACCTTTATTCCCTGGAAGTAAGGGCTGCTGTTTGTCAGCCTGTCAACTGTTTGGTGGCTTACAGTGCCTGCTGCCAGAAGCACGTATGGCGCATGCTTCTCATTCTGCCTTGCAAATTCAAGAAATTGCGTTGCGTTCCTGTGCAGGTTTCCGAGACCGTTGTATCTTATGTCCGGCAGCTGGCTTCCAAGGACTCCAAGCTCTCCAAGCGGCTCTGCGGCTTTTGCATGGGCGAGATAGTTCATTTCAGGCAGGAGAATTTATCTCTTTATAAAGGAATTTGCGCAATACACGCCGAAATTTTTCTCAATACATCCACATAACCCTATCTGCACAGATGGGCAAAATCGTGTGTAAATTTTACCGTTTTGATAAAAAAAATGAGCCGAAACTTTTATATATTTGAGCAGCATACCTTCTGTAGCTACTGCATAAAAACAATTTCATCAGGTGCACTGGAAATGACAGGTATTCAAATGGCAGATATTAAATTCGGCAGACTAACACATCCTGATCTGAAAGATTTAGAACATGCTGTTGTACCGTATACTGTTATTGGAAAGGGAGCTAATGCAGTGCTTGTGCCTGTTAAGTCAGTGCATCCTGGGGAACAGAGTCCGTCACAGCTGGGAAAACGCTACGAGTGCGCCCTTTCTTTTCTTGAGTATGATGGCAGATTTGAACCAGTAGTGGGTGTGCGTTACGAGAAAAACGGGTCTGGAGTGGATGTTCTTGTAGAAACAATTCTGCATTATGAAGGCGGTAGAGGTGTGGAAACTGATGTGCCTTTTGTAGCCAGTAAACCTCCAGAGCATAAATATCTGTTTGGCACAGGATATATTCACGGGAAACCAATTGATTTAGGCTGTGGCACGCAAATATTGTGCACTAAGGCGGGGGGGAACACAGCTTGGTGTGACGGGCAAAGAATGGCGCTTCAAATACCTAGACCGCTGCCTTCTTCTGATTAATTGTGCCCAACTCTTTATTTATTCTTTTTATTCCTCTCATTTTTTGTATGAGCCTGCACAATACCTACAGCAGAATGCCAGCTCTTTGCCCCTGACTTTTTTCCTGCAAGCAGTCCATAGACCTTGCAGCTGAAAGTTTGCGATAGATTTATAAATCGGATAATTGACTTCAGGTAAAGTGATGAAAATGGGAAGAATAATAACTGACCTCAGGGTTATGCATGGCAAGCCAGTGATTAAGGGGACGCGCGTGCCTGTGGAGGTTATTCTGGGCGGCTTAGTCGGTGGTATGAGCTATGAAGAGATTGAACAGGAGTATGGCGTTAAGCGGGGGGATATAATAGCAGCTATTGAGTACGCTGCCAAATTCGTGATGGGTGAAGAAGTAAGGCCTTTGAAGATGAAAGTATGAAGTTCTTGATAGATGCGGATTCGCCGTACGCTTTGATGCAGGTTTTTAAGAGCCACGGGCATGAAGCGTTTCATGTCAGGGACATAATGCCTTCTGCGGCAGATGATGAAATTTTTGAATACGCCATGAAGCACAGGTGCATTATTGTCACAAGGGATCTGGGATTTGCTATAACTTTCCTTAAAAATAAGGGGTGTGGGTTGCTTCTAGTCAGGCTGCCTTACTATTTCACAAAGGACAGAGTTGTGAAGGTGTTTGACAGCTTTTTGAAGGAAGTGGATGCTAATAATTTCTTGGAGTCCATAACTGTTTTGGAGCTGGGGAGGTACAGAACCAAGAAAGTCTGATTATCGTAAATTGCGGTAATTAGTGTAAAGTTTGCATGCAATTTACGAGATTAGAATTGCGCCAGTAAATCAACTAATCAGCGCAATTATCTATAGAGGACTTTGAATAACTCCCATTTACTTCAAAATTCAAAGTCCTTCTTAGAGAGGTTTGATATATTTTAGTGGGTTATTCAAACCTCTCTATATCTTCTCTTGCTGTAAGACCCTGCGCAATACCTGCAGCAGAATGCCAGCTCTTTGCCCCTGACTTTTTTCCTGTAAGCCGAGCCATAAACTTTGCATCCGCAGTGTGCGCACACAGTCAGCCTTGGCTCAACAGCGAGGTGCGCAAGCTCGCCAAACCTTCCAAGCAGCTGGTTTACGAATGCTCTGCCTTTCCTTGTGAGCCCGTAAGTTTTTTTGTCCCTTTCCCCAGCTGCCTCTGCTTTTATTATGCCTTTGCCTGAAAGTATGCGGAGGAACGGGTAAACCTGCGAGGCGCTTATCTTCCTGTCAAGCTTCTCTGCAAGCTCCTTCATGAGCTCGTAGCCGTGCTTTGGCTGCTCGCTTAAAAGCAGTATGGTGTAGAACTTCACAAGGCTGTTGACCTTTACCATTGTTGCCATAACAGGCTGTATAAAACCGAAATATTTAAATATTTCGATATATCACTATTTTGATATATCGGATTGGAGGCGAGAAAATGGCCGGGAACGCAAAGATTTACGCAACAGCAGGCAGGATAAGCCTGGCAGCAGGATTTGCTGCTTTGGTCGGGGCTTGGATAGCTACATCAGGAGGCAATGTCTTCGGGCTAAGTGAGGCGCACTTGTTTAATGACGCTATTGTGTTAAGCCTGCTGGGTATAGGTGCTTTGGTGGATGCAGGGCTTCACAGGCAGAATGTTTAGGTGAAGAATGCAGGCAAAATGAGGGGAATGAAAGCGTATTTCGCGGCAGTTGCTGTCTTGCTTGTCGCTGTTGTACTGGTTTCTGGCTGTGAGAACCAGGAAACGCCAAATTCAGAAGTGCCTGTGGAAAAAGTGTTCAGGACTGTTGCAACAGGCAGCACGGATGATGGCGACGTGCTGATTGAGATTGCTCCGGGGCAGATAAGGAACGGTGTACTTGTCGCTGATGTTTCAGCCAACACGCACTCGGTTGACCTGAGCCAGTTTGACCTTGCCAAGCTGTCAACGCTCAGCTACAATGGGAAAATCTTAAAGCCTGTGTCGGTTCCTTTGCTGTCCGGCCATCACTCGTCTGGCGAAATGGTGTTTGATCTGGGAGTTGCTGTTGATGGCAAGACTGTTGAGGGCTTCGCAATAACTATCAAAGGCATTCCTGCTGTTGATGAGAGAGTTTTTGAATGGAAGAATGAATAGGTAAGGAGTGAGCGTATGAAAAGCATGAATAAGTTAGACCCAAACAGGGTAGGCATCAGCCTTGCAGCGACTTTGTCTGCGCTGTCTGTTGCGTGCCTTGCATTGGTGGCTGCATTGCCAAAGGCGGCAACCGCTTATTTGTTCGGCAGCATTTTTCACGCCGTGGACATCTCGGCCATGATGACTGTGGGAATAACTGTGCAGTCTGCCCTGACAGGTCTGGTAATAACTGCGGCAGCCGGCTATGTGCTTGGAGCCTTGTTTGCTTGGGTGTATAATAGGCTTGGTTAAGTCGGATGATTATGGCGAAAAAGGCAGTTATAGGAATCAGCGGCATGGACTGCGCGAGCTGCGCGGTTACGATAGAGAAATCTCTAAAGTCTGTAAAGGGAGTAAAAAGCGCGAATGTGAATTACGCGAGCGGCAGGGCGCTTGTTGAGTTTGATGAAAGTTCTGTTTCTGAAAGCGACTTGGCAAGGGCTGTTGAGAAGGTTGGCTATAAGGCTGCTTCAGGAACGTCTTCTGGGGAAAAAGGAGGCGGAGAAAGCAAAGGCGGCATTGTTGAAGCGGTATTGAAAGTCAGGGGCATGGATTCCGAGCACTGTGCATTGATAGTCCGGTCTGCTGTTAGTAAAGTAAAGGGCGTTAAGGAGGTTTCAGCAAGCTACGTCGCCATGAAGGCGGTTATAAAGTATGATTCGTCTTCTGCAGGCATTGGGCAAATCAGGAAGGCAATAATTAATGCAGGCTACGAACCTGAGGAATTTGTGGAGGACTCTGCTGACAGGGAGAAGGCTGAGCGTGAGAAAGAGATAAAAGAGCTGAAGACAAAATTCTTTGTCTCGCTTTTTCTCAGCCTGCCTTTGGCTTATTTCGCAATGGCTGGCTGGCTCGGGCTACCTCTTCCGCCTTTTGACGCAAAGGTTTTTGCCTTGCTTCAGTTCGCATTGGCAACACCTATCCTGTTTGTGTGCAGGGGCTTCTACACGAGAGGCATCAGGGCAGTAATTTTTGGAAGAACTGCAAACATGGACACTTTGGTTGCTGTAGGTACAGGTGCAGCTTACATTTACAGCCTGGCTGTTACTGCGCTTATGTTTAAAGGCGTCAGCAGCCTTGGAGTTCACGACCTGTATTATGAGGTGGCTGGCCTGCTGCTTATGTTTATTCTTCTCGGCAAGCTTTTGGAAGCGATAGCCAAAGGCAGGACTTCTGAAGCGATTAAGCGGCTTCTCGGCTTGCAGGCGAAGACTGCTGTTGTGGTGAGGAAAGGCAAGGAGCTTGAAGTCCCTGTTGAGCAGGTTGTTGCTGGCGATGTTGTTGTTGTGAAGCCGGGGCAGAAGATTCCTGTTGACGGCGTAATTTTGGATGGGCATTCGTCTGTTGACGAGTCAATGGTCACTGGGGAAAGCATCCCTGTTGAAAAAGTAAAGGGTGGCAAGGTGATAGGCGCTACGATAAACAAAACAGGCAGCTTCAGGTTCAGGGCGGCAAAGGTTGGCAGGGACACTGTTCTTGCCCAGATAATAAGGCTTGTTGAGGAAGCTCAGTCAAGCAAGGCACCAATACAGAAGCTTGTTGATAGTATATCCGCTTATTTTGTTCCTGCAGTTGCGGTTATGGCTGTACTTGCAGCTGTGCTGTGGTATGTGCTCGGATTCGGATTTGTTTTTGCCCTCTCTATATTCATAGCTGTGCTGATTATTGCCTGCCCGTGCGCCATGGGCTTGGCAACTCCGACAGCGATTATGGTCGGCACTGGCCTTGGGGCGCAGCACGGTATCCTTTTCAAGAATGCTGAGGCTTTGCAGAATGCGCATAAGGTTGGTGTTGTTGTGTTTGACAAGACAGGCACGCTTACAAAGGGCAAGCCCGAGGTTACTGATGTTGTTGCTGTTGGCATGAGCGAGAAGGAAGTGGTAAAGCTTGCTGCGGTTGCCGAGAAGCGCTCAGAGCATCCTCTGGGTGAAGCAATATTGTCTGCTGCGAAAAAGCAAAAAGTTGATGTTCCCGATGCCGCAGATTTTTCTTCAATTACCGGCAAGGGTGTCAAGGCATCTTATCAGGGCAAAAAGCTTCTGCTTGGAAACAGGAAGCTCATGAATGACGAGAGAGTTCCTCTGATTGTTGTGGAGAAAAAGATAGAGCAGCTTGAGCATCAGGGCAAGACTGTTATGGTGCTTGCTGTGAATCATAAGGTTGCCGGTCTTGTGGCTGTTGCTGATACGCTTAAGGAAAACGCAAAGGAGGCTGTTGAAAAGCTGCAGAAAGCTGGGAAAGAAGTCATAATGATTACCGGCGACAACAAGAGAACTGCTGCGGCAATTGCCGGGCAGGCAGGAATCAAAAGGTTTTTTGCAGAGGTTCTGCCTGAGGAAAAGGAGAAAGAAATAAAAAAGCTTCAAGCTGAGGGGAAAAAGGTTGCCATGGTTGGCGACGGAATCAATGATGCTCCTGCTTTGGCAGCGGCGGATTTAGGCATAGCGATAGGCGCGGGCACGGATGTTGCGATTGAGGCAGGCGATGTTGTGCTTGTCAAGGGAGAGCTTAATGATGTGGTGATTGCGATGGACATAAGCAGGTATGCGTTAAGGAAGATTAAGCAGAACCTTTTCTGGGCGTTCTTCTACAACGCAGCAGGCATTCCTGTAGCTGCAGGCATCCTTTACCCGTTCACCGGCTTCCTCCTGAACCCCGTAATTGCAGGTGCTGCCATGGCTTTCAGCTCTGTCAGCGTTGTCGGAAACACGCTGCTCATGAGAGGGTATAAGGCGAAATGACAACCACAAAAGGCACAAGCGTGGCAAATGCAAAAAGCGTTGGTTATGCGCTTATAGTGTTTTCAATGCTTCTCGGCATTCTTTTGGTGTTTGTGAAGGCGAATACTGACCAGCAGGGCGCTTTTCTGTGCGAGAAGTTCCACGAGAACCAGCTGGACATGCAGCAGTGCCCTGCTCATAAGAGCAGCACGTCATGGCTTCTCACATTGGCTTTTGGCACTGCTTTTCTTATACTGGGGGCGGGGATTTATCTTGTTTTGGCAGGGGTATCGGGAGTATCAGGAGCATCAGGCAGTGCCAATTCCATCAGCATAAAAACCGCGGAGCTGCCTGAGGAAGTGGCATCCAGGCTTGGTCCGGAGGAAAAGGCAGCGTACGAGGCAGTCAAAAATGCAGAAGGCTCTGCCTATCAGAGCGACCTGATAAAGGCAACCGGCTTTTCAAAGGTAAAGATGACACGAGTACTGGATAGGCTTGAGTCAAAGGGGATTATAGAGAGGAAACGGAGAGGGATGACTAATATTGTCGTGCTGAAGTGAGCTTTGAAACCAGTTTCACCGCTATTTAGATAAGCTGTTTCTTAATCCTGCTTGTGCATGGTTTCAAAACAGTTCATGGAAAAGGCAATTGTGGCTTTGGCTGTTGCTGCGTTTTTGGCTATTGGCTTTGTTTTTTTGCAGCTGAACAGCGCATCAGCAAACAGCAGGCAGCAAATATCAGCGGCGTCTGCGTTAGACACAGGTGAAGGCACAGGCAACCAGGCAAATCAGGCGGTATTAAGTGAAATACTGCCAAAAGGCATTCCAAGAATTTATGGCTCAGAGCTTGGAGTAAGCTATGATGACGTTTCTGCATCAAACCAGAAAAAGGCAGATGCGGCGATAAGCAGGCTCGGTCAGCTTGACACATCCATAAAGCTGAGCGGAGAGCAAGAAAAGCGCTACATCAGCATCGCCCTCAACATTAGCTGTGAGTATTGCTGCGGCACAGACTCAATAATCTTCAGCAACGGCCAGCCTGCGTGCGGCTGCCAGCACAGCTACGCCATGCGCGGCGTTGCAAAATATCTTATCCAGAAGCACGGCAGTGAGTTTAGTGATGGAGAAATACTTGAGGAGATGGCTAAGTGGAAGGTTTTGTTCTTCCCAGGCCAGATAAGCCAGAAGGCATCTGTCCTTAAGGAAAAGGGCATAGAGCTTAGCTATACAAATCTTGCTTCAAACAATTACAGGGGAATAGAGAGCCAGTAAAAGTAGGGAGTTTGCAACAAGCAAGGGTGATGAACATGAATTGCTGCGGACAGCACAATACAAAAGAGCATGTAGAGGAGAAAAGTCATGGGAAGCCTGCTGAAGCCGAAGGCGGGAAAGCCGGCTTCAAGGAATACATGATAATAGCAGTGCTTGCTGCTCTGATAATCTTTGCAGCAGTTGCTGCTGCTCAGATAAGCGCCTTGAAGCAGGGCAATCAGGGAAGCAGTTCAGGTGCACAGGCAGAGTCTTATGATGAGATGATGCAGCGCATGCACCCTGACCAGTATGCGAAGAGCAAGGGAGTAAGTTCCGGCAGCTCTGGCAGTTCAGGCAACACGATGGTTGGCGGATGCTGAATGGTAGGTAATGATGGTAGGTAACGCAAAAAGGTTAATTCCTGCAGCTGCAGCTTTGGCTTTGCTTCCAGCTGCAGTTCATGCCCACTGCCCTCTCTGCACAGCGGCAGTAGGAACGGCGGCAGTAACAGCAAAGTATTTCGGGCTTGACGCAAGCATTATAGGCGTCTTTATTGGCGCTTTCGGCGTGTCAACAGGGCTGTGGCTGGCTCTTAAGCTGAAAAAGAAAATAGTGCTCCAGACTCCTCTTATAGTCCTTGCGTCTTTCCTCCTTACAGTTTTGCCTCTTCTCGCGATTGTTCCTGACACTTTTTATTTTCCTCTTCTTGTGGCAGGAGATGCAGGCACAGCCCTTAACAAGGTTTACTGGGTGAACAAGCTTCTGTTTGGCAGCGTCTTAGGCATGGCTGCAACAACAGCTGCTTTTGCCCTGCATAAGCGGATTAAGGAAGTGAGGGGCAAAGTGCTTTTCCCTTTTCAGGGCGTCGCTCTTACAGTTGCCGCGCTGCTGATTCTGAGTTCCTCACTATACTTTATGGTGAAGTAAGCTATGGACGATAAGCTAAAAGAGTGGGTGGAAAAGATGAAGCAGGGCTCTTCCCAGGCAGACCTGTCCAAGGATGAGGACCTGAGCATAGCGCTTATGAACCTCATCAGCCTTGAGGAGCACTCCTATTTTACTGCCATGAAGACGGACAACGCAAAGTATCTTGACATGATGGGCAGCATAAGGGAATTGAGGAAGACTCTTCTGAAGAGAATTGTGAAGGATCCTAAAGGCGAGGAGTGGTGCATAAGCAAGCATCTTCTTGCCGCAAGCATGCGCCTTATTGAGGTTGGCACAAAGGAGCAGTCGCAGGGCAATAAGAAGGACGCAAGCTTCATGTTCAGCTCTGCCTTCCATCTTTACAGCCTGTTCTTCGCGATAAACCTGAAGCTTGTTGAAATGGAAGGCGTAAAAGCTGATGCGCTGAAAGCAGAATCAGGCAAAGGGATGGGCAGGTTTTCTGAGATAATAAAGAAGATAGTGGACTGCTGCAGGGAATAGGTGAGAAGGTAAAGCTTTTTAATCGCTTTGCAAATCTTTATGTTATGGTTGTTTACGAGCCCCGCGAAGACAGCTTCCTCCTGCTTGAGGCAATGAAGGCGCATGCTTCTGGAAAGGTTCTTGATATGGGAACCGGCTCAGGGCTTCTTGCGATAGGGGCTGTAAAAAGCCGTAGGGTGAAGTCAGTTACCGCTACTGATGTAAACAAGGCTGCATTAAAAGTTGCGGCTACAAAAGCGAAAGAAGCGGGCTTAAAAATCAGATTCGTTCTTAGCAACCTGTTCCAAAAAGTTCCTGGTCAAAAGTTTGACACAATCATCTTCAACCCCCCTTACCTGCCTCAGGACAAGGGCATAAGCGACAAATCAATTTACGGCGGCAGGAAGGGTTATGAGACAATAGAACGCTTCCTCAACAGCAGCAGCCGCTACTTGTCTGAAAGCGGGAGCATCCTTCTCTTGTTCAGCAGCCTGACTAAGAAGCAGAAGGTTGACGAGGCAGTAAGCAATAACTGCTATGACTGTGAGATATTTGCTGAAAAGCCGCTGTTCTTTGAAACTCTGTACTGCTACATAATCAAAAAGTCGCTGCTTCTGCAGGACTTGGAAAGAAAGGGTATGACTTCTGTCAAAAAGCTTGCGAAAGGGCACAGGGGAGTTGTCTACACAGGGCTTTGCAAGGGCAAAAAAGTCGCGATTAAGGCAGAGCGGAAAGACGTTTCAGCATCAAGGGGCAGGGCAAGGCGCGAGTCAAAATGGCTCAGGCTTCTCAACCGGCACAAAATAGGCCCGAAGCTTTTGTTCAGCGGCAAGGACTATTTTGCTTATGAGTTTGTAAATGGCAGGTTTATTTCGGAATTCATCAAAAACAGCAATAAGAAAACAATAGTTGCTGTAATAAAAAAAGTCCTGCAGCAGTGCTTCCTACTTGACAGGCTTGGAATCAGCAAGCAGGAGATGCACCGCCCTGTGAAGCACATAATCGTGACGAGGCAGAAAAAGCCAGTGCTGATAGACTTTGAAAGGTGCAGGAAAACAAGCAAGCCGAAGAACGTCACGCAGTTTCTTCAGTTCCTTTCAGGCGGCTATGTTAATAATTTGCTGCATTCAAAGGAAATAAGCATCAATGCAGGCGAATTAAGGGCTCTGGCAGGAAACTATGCAAGAAACTACAGGAGGAAAAGCGACTTTAGCGCAGTTATGAATTATTTCAGGAAACCTTGAGCTTGTGCTCAACTCTTGCCAGCCTTTTGTCAAGGTTGTGAATGTCTTTTCTTATCTCTGCAGAGAACTCTGCCAGGTTTTTATAGAATTCCGCCCTTAGGTTGCCTATTTCGCCTCTTACACTTCCTACTTCTGCTCTTACGCTTCCTATTTCTCCTCTTACAGTTCCTATTTCTCCTTTTAGACCTCCTATTTCTGTCCTGATTTTGCCTATCTCGGAAGATAACTTCATGGAAATTCCGAGGTTGGCAATGACAATAGTCATTATCGCTATCTCAAAGGCCCAGCTGCCTCCGATGATGATTTTTATAATTTGATAAGAGATTATAGCTATGAATACTATTAGAAAAATGCTCCATAAAATCTGATAGTAATCCGAAAGCCTGCTGGTTTTGTAGTCTGCCATTTTATCCGTTGAAATATAGAAGCTTGATGAACCATGCAAACAGCACTATGAATAAAACATGCGCCATTATTATCACGGTTGTATCCAAATGTCTTTTCAATTCATAAACGTTCATGCGTGCTAATATGTAAGGACTTCTTAATAAACCTATCGTCGACAAATCCGGAAGTTTTCCGGATTTTTTGGAAGAAATCTTTATATAGCCAGAAAAAACATTCAAAATATGGGTTTAAGCCGCAAGGTTTACGATTTATGCAGAAGGATTCCTAAAGGCAAAGTGACTACTTACAAAATCATCGCGGAGAAGCTCGGCACAAGGGCTTACAGGGCTGTTGGCAGAATATTAAACAAAAATCCGCATGTTGATGTGCCCTGTCACAGGGTTGTCGGAAGCGATGGCAGGCTTGTTGGCTTTGCTCATGGCATAAAAAGAAAAAAGGAGGTGCTGCAGAAAGAGGGCATAGAAATCATCGGCTATAAAGTGGCTGGCATGGAAAAGGTTCTCTTCAGATTTAGGGCGTAAAATCAGCAACTCTTAAATATTTGCTCTGCGGAGTTCTGTAAATGCAGCATTTCCTTGAGAAGTGGGATAGCTATCTTGGCAAGCTTTTCGGAGTTTCGGTTGCTGTTTTTGCGTTTGCAAAGTTTGAGGAGCCCCTTGCCCTCGCAGGGCTGAAATACTTCGCTTTTGTCATGATTGGCGTTGCCATATTTGATACTATCACGAATTTCGGGCAGCATGAAAGCAAGTTCTGGCACATGACTGCTGTTCTTTCAAACCTGTTCATGGCTGCGAGCTGCATTCTTGTCCTGCAATACATGCTCGGATTCCAGTTTCCTTTCTCAATAGCCGTTCCAGACTTCGGCATCACTGCAATCCCGAACTTCTTCCTGTACCTTGGCATTGCCCTCTTCATAGAAAACGCTTTGTGGACTTGGGTTTATGATCATGTTTAAAGCAATTCAGAATACGATTACTTGCAGTGCACAATTCTGTTCAGAGTAGAACTTTGAAGCGCTGTGACAGCTTGCCTCACGAGGTTACCTTGTATAGGTGCGTCGTACCCATTCAAGAGGTAGTCTATGGCGTGCTCTGCAGCTAATCTGAGGGGACTTGCTGGCACGTGGTCTCTGTAATGGAAAGATGAGAATCCGACAGTCAGTGCAACTTCATTTGCAGCCACATCTTTGGCAGCGCCTTTAGCTTTCAGGTCAGGGACTTTCAGGTGGTCAAGGTAAACCCGGGAGTCTGTCGGGACTGAAGGGATGTCATCTCCAAACACGAGATAGTTTTCTTGTGTGTCCATAGCTCCGTTGCGGAGCATGACAAACTCTATTCTTTGCAGGGCATACTTTTCCAGAAGGTCTCTTAGGGAATCAGAAGAGTTCCGTAATGTTGCATGTTGATATCCTGGCAGAATAATCGGGCCAAACCACAGCCTGCCGTGCATCTGCGGATTATGCGGCTTAACATTGTCTCCTTCCAGATAAGCCAGCCCATTGCCTTTGCCTGTCGCATCCTCAAACTCGTGTATTCTGGCAGAGTTCAGATCTCTGATTTCATCCTGAGACATTTTTGCAAGGTCGTCCAGATAAAGTACCCTTCCGAACTGGGTTACGTCAGGCCTTATCATGCCCACGACTTTTATTCCGTCGCCCCTTATTTCTGAAGGCACTGCAAGCGCCATTACTGTGTAGTTAGCGTCATCAGGTTTGTCGGACCTTAAAATATCAATGGCGTAGTGCGGCTGCAATTCTGAGCCTGGCTTCAGAATCCCTGCCTTAACCGCGGCTCTCTGGACATCAGAGTACTCCCTTCGCACATAGTTAATCCAAGGAACTCCAAAAGGGTCTGTCGCATCCGGATTGGTTAAATCAGAAACAGCCACCAAATATAACGGCACTGCCTGGCTTGCAAATCCATGACGGGTTCTAATGTCTCTTATTGCCCACTCCAAATCAAACCTGCGATTAGGAAGCTTAGTCATAGTAACCACTCGGAAGTAAACAAAAAGTATTTAAAGCTTTCGGTTTTGCTTCTGTGTTGAAAGACACATGGTAGTCAAATACGGTTCTGTGGTGTTCGGCGGCGTTCTGGAAGAGCTGCTGCGGTGTTCAAGGGCGGATTCGGTTACAATAAATTATGCAGACCTCTCTATGCAAGGCGGCTTTGATTTATTATCAGTTGAACTGAGCGCCAGGAGCAGAGCGCCTCAAAACCGCGTAAATTATGAAATTGTTCGTACATACCAGGTTAAGAGGCAGGGTGCCAGGACAGACCTCCTGACAAGAAATGAAGAGATCGGGCTGCTTGCGTTTGCATACGGGCTTAGGCCGGAATTTGGAGAGTTCCAAGGAGAACCTTTTGCAATGCTTTTTGAGGGAACTGATGAGATTCCTGTTGCCATTCTGAATGGGTATGGGCTTTATGTCGTTCCTTCCATGAAGAATTTTATGCCTTCAAGAGAAGCAAGAAGGTTTTATGGCGTGAGGTTTGTTGATGCGCTGCACTACTTTTTTGGAATGGCTGAGGAGCCTTCTTTGGATGTTCTTGATGAGGCTGGTGGAGGCCTGGAGGAAAAACTTCGCACAGACTTGCTAATCTGGCGGTCTGCAAAGTTAAGAGATAGGTTCAGGATAGCGTTTCCATCTGAATACATTCATGCTTTTGGAGCAAAAGGTTCTGTGATGCTTGAACAAGTGCTTATTGAGGGCAAGCCGGCAATAAGGGTGGCTGATTCTGAATTTTTCAGAAGGAACTTTTCTGGTGAGCCAGTTCAGGATGTTGGCGAGGTTCTGTACCAAAGACGTGTCAGCTTGGCTCGCAGCGCTATGGAGCGGCAGGTTGAGGAATCTACAAATATGCAAGGGCACAAGCAATACAGGCTTGTAATCCCTTCTCGCTGCAGGGACTTTATGGGAGTTCGCTCAATTCAGGATGAATTGTTGATCATCGGACCTGGCGATCCAAATTATTTCTTCATAGCCCGAAGGGCGGATTTTCCTGACTATAGGACGCCATTGAAGTTACAGCTGCCTATGTGACGGCAAGAAAATCTGTAGCTTTTTTAGCCCTTATCAAAAAGGCCTGAATGCGACATATCCGTTTTCTGAAGCGGCAATTATTGATAGCCTTGTCTGCTTTGTGCATGGCAGATTAACATAGTTCAGGCCCAGCTCTTTGAGCTTGTCAGGGTCGGCGTATCATTCCTTCAAGTATCTGCCTATCATAAGTTCCACGGTGCCCATTCTGTTGAGTCTCGGTTTTCTGAATTGAGAAAAAAGCCCATACATGGAGACTGGCGCTTCAAGGACTGTTTCATAGCCCTCTTTTGTGCTTGCATCAAGAGGCGGCACCCATATTGTGGCTTCTGCTTTCAGATAGCCCATTTCACGCAAATGCCGCTCGCTTATTCCGATTCCATCAGTAAACCTGGCCATTAGTCTGTCCGGATGCCTGATGTGCCTTGTGAAGCGCCTCATTATCTCCACAGGCGTCATTCTTTCAGTTTGTATGCTGCCTGCGCGCGGCTTCCCTACAAGTTCTGGCAGCTTTACAGTATAAGCTGTGTCTGCGTCTTCCTGTTTTACCAGGGGCGGCAAATACTCCATTATTACTGCTCCAATGCCTTCTATTTTTATCCTTTCCGAAGCGCTCATCCCTATGAGTTGGTTGCCGTTAAACAGGAAGAATGCGTGGTAGCGTGAGGAGCCGTCAAGCGAGCCGGGGTGCTCGGGCGTGCCTATTAGATCCTCAACCCTTAAAATTCTGTCGTCAATGTGTGTTACTCCTTGCTCTTCAAAAACATCTCTTTGGAATTGCTCGGCAAGAGGCAGGCCGCCTTCGCCTGTTTGTGTCAGGTCATGAACTAAGCGTTTGTGCCCTATATTTTCGAAATCAATTCTGTTCACAACTGCGAGTTCTAAGACAGCTTCCAAGCCACTGACGCCTGATAGGTTTGTAAATGCATTCATCCCAAGCCACCTTTCCTGTTTATCCCTTCTTCTTCTTCGTCTTCTTTATCTCCTTTTCAAGCTTGAGCTTCTCAAGGAGCTCCTTGTACCTGTTTCTTATGGTAACTTCTGTAACGCCTGCGACATCAGCCACTTCTCTCTGCGTCCTTTTCTCGCCGTGTATCAGAGCGCTCACGTAAAGCGCAGCAGCAGCTATGCCTGTTGGTCCTCTTCCAGATGTCAGCTCTTCCTTCTGTGCCCTTTCAAGTATTTCTATGGATTTTGACTGCGTCTCTGCTGTGAGCTTGAGCGCAGACGCAAACCTTGGTATGTAGTCGGCAGGGTTGCTTGGCAAAATGTTTATGCCCAGTTCCCTTGTGACGAACCTGTAAGTTCGCCCTATCTCTTTCTTCTCTATGCCGCTTGCCTCGGAAAGCTCGTCAAGGGTTCTTGGCACTTCGTGCCTTCTGCACGCTGCGTAAAGCGCTCCTGCAACCACTGACTCCATTGAGCGTCCGCGAACAAGCCCTCTCTGAACTGCAAGCGTATATATCCTTGCGCTTTCTTCCTCAACGCTTCTTGGCAGCTTAAGGTAAGATGCAACCCTTTTGAGCTCGCCAAGTGCCAGCTTCAGGTTTCTCTCAATTGCGGTGCTTATCCTGTACTGCCACTTTCTTAATCTGAAGAACTTGTTTCTTGTCTTTCCGCCGAACTTGCTCAGGTCAGCTTTCCTTCCTACTTCTGTCCCAAGCCCTTGGTCGTACTGAGTATAGGTCATTGGCGCGCCTGAGCGCCTTCTCTTGTCTCCTGACTCTGAGTCAAACTCCCGCCATTCCTGGCCGAAGTCAACCATCTTGTCTTCTACGACAAGACCGCAGTCCTTGCAGATGACTTCTCCTTTTTCCTTGTTCCAGAACAGGTTTATGCCACCGCATTCAGGGCATTTCTTGACGTAGTCAGCCATTCCTCGCCTTTCCCCCCCACATAGGCTTATCTGAACAACAAAAAATTTTATAAAGAGGAAACGTAACTTATATTTAAAGCTTTCGGCCTTTTCAGGCGGTGAAGCGGCGAAGCGTTATGCTGCGGCAGCAGGCAATAGCTGCACAGGGCAATGCCAAGTTAGGTGTCTTGCAGCCTTTAGTAGCGGTTAAGTTTTTCGAGTGCAAGCAACAATGCTGGCGAGAGGTACTTGCGAGTGAGCGCGTGTGCTCACTTGCTCACAAGTCACTGGGATGCCCCATCCGGGGTGGCGAGAGCTTTTGCGTCAGCAAAAGCGTCCAGCCGTTGTTGTTGCTTGCACCATAGGAAAAATCTGTCACTTAACTTGACTTCATCAAACCATAACAACATTTAAATCTCTCGTAGGCTTATCAGCCCTTAATGTCGCTGGAATATGCTGCTGAAAGCCTGAGCAAGCAGGAATTCTTGAAGAGAGCGCTTGAATACAATCCGAACGCTGATGTGCGGCTTATTGAGAAGGCCTATGATTTCGCTGAGAATTCGCATGAGGGGCAGAAGCGCCTTTGCGGAAGGCCGTTCTTCATGCACTGCAAGGATGTTGCATATATGCTTGTGAAGCTGCGTCTTGACACCGCAACTATTTGTGCAGGGCTTCTTCATGACGTTCTTGAGGACACCGGTCACAGGCCTGAGCACCTAAACAAGATTTTTGGTGACGAGATTCTTGGTCTTGTTCAGGGTGTGACAAAGATTAAGAGTATAAACCTTGGGGGCAAGGAGGAGGAGAGGGCTGAAAACGTAAGAAAAGTTCTGCTCGCCACAATCAAGGACATCAGGGTTATACTGATAAAGCTGGCTGACCGGCTGCATAACATGCGCACGTTGAAGTATATGCCTGAAGAGAGCAGGAAAGCTGTTTCCAGGGAGACGCTTGACATATACGTTCCTGTCGCCTACAAGCTGGGCATGTATAAGATAAAGTCGGAGCTTGAAGACCTTTGCCTGAAATACCTTGACCCTTCTGTTTATCAGGAACTCAAGCTCAGAGTTTCCAAAAAGAGGGATGAGCGGGAGGGCGAGATTAAGAAAATAATAGGCCGTATAAAGGAAGCCCTTGTGCATAAGGGGCTTAAGGCAACAATCACAGGCCGGGCGAAGAATTTTCACAGCATTTACAGGAAGATGGTTAAGAAAGGCATAACTTTTGATCTGGTGCACGACCTCTCCGCCATTCGGATAATTGCAGAAAGCCCTGATGACTGCTACAGGATTCTCGGCATACTTCATTCCACATGGACGCCTATATTGAAGAATTTTGATGACTACATTGCAACGCCCAAACCAAATATGTACCAGTCGCTTCACACAGAGATGATGATGGATGGCAAGCCTGTTGAAGTCCAGATACGCACATGGACAATGCATCATGTAGCTGAGGAGGGGATTGCCGCGCATTGGCTCTACAAGGACACTGAGCGCGACAAGAAGTTTGACCGCAGGATTGCCTGGCTGAAGCAGATTCTTGACTGGCGCATGACCTCTGCATCTGCAAAGGAGTTTGTTGAGAGCCTGAAGATTGACCTTTTCAAGGACGAGATATATGTTATTACTCCAAAGGGCGACGCTATTCCTCTGCCTGAAGGCGCAACTCCTGTTGATTTTGCGTATGCCGTGCATACTGATGTCGGGAATCATTGTGTCCGGGCAAAGGTAAACAACGCAATCATGCCTCTGGACACAGAACTGAAAAGCGGCGATGTTGTTGAGATACTGACTTCAAAGAACGCTTCTCCTTCAAGGAACTGGTTGCAGTTTGTCAAGACAGGCCCTGCAATGGGAAAGATAAGGCATGCTTTAGGGATTGTTTATGTGCAGCATAGGGATGTTAAAGAGCCTTTGGATGAGAGGCAAATAATTGCAATGGTTGACTTTCCCAAGGCTTCGCTGCTGAAAATTGCTCGCTGCTGCAGCCCGCAGCCCGGTGATGGCATTTCTGGTTATAGGATAAAGGACGGCAAAGTAGCTGTGCATAAGGCACTGTGCGATAACCTGAAGCAGTCAGGGCAGGAAAAATGGATGCCAATGGGCTGGAAACTGCGTGAAGCAGAAAAGCCGGTCAGGCTGAGGGCAGAGGTGATTGACAGGACAGGGCTTTTCCAGGAGATTCTCGGTGCCTTGGCTGCAAGCGGAATAAAGATAGCTGCCATCAACACGAAGAACGCAAAGGACAAACTATATTTGATTCTGGAAGTAAAGCCGTTAGCCCAGAGTGCATTGGACGAGGCGATAAGCGCTGTTAAGCGGGTAAGGAATGTTGTGGATGTGAGGATAGAGTGAGTTACTTTGTTCTTGCTTCTTGCAGCGCGGCTCTGTAGTAGTGCATTATTCTTTTTGCGTCTTCATATGTTTTGGCGCCCAAAAGTTCATGCAGCCTGTCATCACTCGCATAAGCAAGCTGTCCGAAATTATTTATTTCTCCTGCTGCCAATGGTCGTGATGTGACAGCGTCGAATATGAGCGCTGTTGGGCTTTGCCTGAAATCTTCTCCCATGGGGAAAGGCTTTGGCTCTGAGCCCTTGAACCAGTAGCCAAGATAGCCAAGTGCGGTTTCAACGAGCGCAATTCCTGCATCCCCAAGGCAGATGGTGATTGCCGACGTACCGTAGCATGGCACGTTTCTTGTTTTCCTGAGTTCCTCTTTGGTGAACTCCTGTAAATCTTCCACGTATGCAAGACCCGCCCTTTTAAGACTGTTCAAATACTTTGTTGGCACGCCAAACTCGTCTATAGGTGTGAGCAGGGTTGTGTACGGTCTGCTACGAGCTCCTTCAACCGGCACTTCTTTTCCTGCTCTGTTTCCTGTTCTGACTGCTTCTTCAAGAGTTGCTTTAAGTTTGGCATTAAGTTCTTCAGCCGCCTCAGCACGCAATCTTTGGGTCTCATATGCGTTGTAGAACGCTGTTTCATAAGCGGTGGGCGGTCTATTTCCGTTTCCTCTCACTACGTTTTCAATCTCTCCTAAATACAGTTCGTCAAATTCAGTCTTATGCTGAGCAACATAACTCTTCAAACGTGCCAAAGCCCGATTATGAAAAATCCAAATTGCGCTGCGAGTGACATCTTGGCCGCTTATGCCGCTTGCTTTGGCAATCTCCGACTCAGTCTCGCCAGCCAGAGTTCTTCTTAGAAAGGTGGCATACCTTTCACTTATTCTGCCTTCTGAAAGAGCGGCTTCTATAAGTGAACGGTACTTTCCTTCAAAGCCTTCTGCAAAGTAATGGTGGATGTTTGTAAAGCCGGGTTGGAGTCTGGCAACATATCCAGCAATCCTCTCTTCAAGAGTTTTCGCCATGTTTTTACCGTATACATCTATGTTGATGGTCCTGTTCTATTTGTGCTGCTTAGTTGCTTATGCTGGCCTTAATGTGCTCAGAGCAGTTTTGTAGAACTCCATAATCCTTGTTACGTCCTCATACAAATTTTCCCCAAGGAATGAGCGCAGTTGAGCTTCGTTTGCGACAAGTTCGCCTATTGTTTTTATGCCATACTCCCCTAGTTTAGTTGCAGCGCGTGGCTGGAGTATTAGCCCTGTTGGGCTTTGCCTGAGTTTTTCTCCAGGGGGAAATGGCTTTGGCTCTGAGCCTTTGAAGGCATAGCCAAGGTATCCTAATGCTGTTTCAATTATGCCCAGACCTGTTTGTCCGATGCCTGAGAAACCGCTAATTTCTTCTCGGGTGTGGCTCTTTAATTGCTCAATGTCTTCAAACCCCTTTCTCTTAAGCACGTTTACATAAAGTCTTGGCACGCCAAAGTATTCTATAGTTGTGAGAGATGTCGTGGCTAAGAGTTCTTGAAGCCTGGCGCGCATAGCTTCGGCTAATTCTGCCCCACGAGTATCGTAATGAGCGTTAACTGTGGCTAATTTTGCCTCAAGAGTATCCGCAGGTAATTGAAGCCTGGCGCGCATAGCTTTGGCTAATTCTGCCCCGCGATTAGCGTACTGAGCGTTAACTATGTCTAATTCTGCCTCAAGTTTCTCAGCGTGTAATTGAAGCCCGGCGCGCATAGCTTTGGCTAATTCTTCCCCACGCTTAACGTACTGAGCGTTAACTGCGGACAATCTTGCCCCGAACTCCTCCTCGTGTAATTGAAGCCCGGCGCGCAGAGCTTCGGCTAAGTCTTCCTCACGCCTAGCGTACTGAGCTTTAACTGCGGCTAATTTTGCCTCAAGAGTATCCGCATATAATTTAAGCCCGTCGCGCAGAGCTGCGGCTAATTCTTCTTCCCCATGCTTAACGTACTGAGCTTTAACTGCGGCTAATTTTGCCTCAAGAGTATCCGCATATAATTTAAGCCCGTCGCGCAGAGCTTCCCCATGCTTAACGTACTGAGCTTTAACTGCGGCTAATTCTGCCTGAAGAGTAGCGTACTGTGCGTTAACTGTGGCCTCACGCTCAGCAACACGTTCTTCAAGCCCATCACCCCGTGCCTTTTCACCTAAAAGCAACTTATAAAGAATTTCTTCAATCATTGTGGCTTTTCGGTATCCTCTTCCGTTCACCATTTCCGAAATTCTGCCCAGAAGCCGCTCGTCAAATTCAGGTCTGTGCCTGTCAACGTACTCTAGTAAAAATCTGAACGCTTTTTCATGGGTATACCCAACCGCTTGTCTCTTGACTTTCTGGCCCTTTGCGCCGCCTGTTTCTCCAATTTGTTCATACGTCTCGCCAGCAAGCGCCCTTCTTAGGACCTTAGTGTCTCTCTCAGTTAGACCTCGGCGAGTTCTTGCGCGTTCTGAAACAGCATCCTCAATTAATCGGAGATAATCCGCAATGAATTCCTCCTCCAAACGTGAACCGCCCCCTGCAAAAAAAAGGTGCGATTCTTCAAGCCTGCCGCCGATTTCGCCAATATAGGAAGTTATTCTACGCCGAATTCTGATGCTTGTTGCATCATCAGCTCTTCTTTGTCCAGTATCGCCTGTCATAAAGTGTCGCTACTATGCAGGCACTATTTAAGTGTTTTGCTTTTGCAGTTTATGGCTGCCGCTACAATAAGTTTGCAATTTAACAGAAAGAAATGATTGCCGTGCGCACAAGTCACTTATGGTGATTGTGCCGGCTTGCGTCGGCATCCATCATGGCTGCTGCCAAAACAGCTTTAAGGCTGTCTCTGGCGTTATTATCCTTATCCTTCTGAATTCGTTTAAGTTCGGCAGGTGCTTGTCATACGTTATTATGTATTCTGAAGAAGAAGCTATTGCGCATTCAATTATCTTGTCGTCATAAGGGTCGTCCTTTACAGCTGTAACCTTTTCAGTTGGTTTTACCAATTGCACAAATGACAGGACGTTCTCCATGATATGATGACGTTTGTGTCAAATACAACAGACATGTTGCCTCTGTTATCGTAAATTGTGCTAATTTGTTGCCATATTATTTGCGCAATTTACGAGATTAGAATTGCGCAAATAATAACATAATCAGCGCGATTCTCTATATTGCTGCCTGTGTCTCTGCACAATTGAAGGTATGTCTGACTCCTTTATGCCCTTTCTTTCCATGCGCCTTCTTCCTTCTATTGCAATCGCTTCCAAATCCCGTATCAGAGAGTCTTTAGTGGGCGTAGCCACCTTTTTCAGTACGATTGTGTCTTTTTTCCCGGCAACTGCAAAAACAGAGCCTTCTGGCAAGCCAAGCTCCTCTCTTATGCTCTGCGGTATTACAACCTGCCCTCTTGACGACATTCTTGTTGTTTCAACTGACATGGGAAGCCCTCCTTCACAAAAGTAATCTTATTAGAGGACTTTGAATAACCGCTATTTACTTCAAAATTCAAAGTCCTTCTTTGAGAGGTTTGATATTTTTAGTGGGTTATTCAAACCTCTCATTATCTTATTGTAAGAATATCTTATATTTAAACTTTGCCTTTTGTTTTCAGACATATCAGCATGTAAAGAGCATACATGCCTGTCCCCCTGGGCCTTTTTTTCTTCAGGTTCTTCATGCCTGGAAATCAGGAGAGCGCCTTAAGTATTAGATCCCCAACAAGAGCAAAAACCGCTATTGAAGCGCCTATAATCAGCAGCGCCACTGGGTATTTTATCCAGTGCTCAGATTTGGGCTTCTCATTGAGCCTGCCTTCAACGAGCATAAAGCCTGTTGCCACGTATGAGCCGTAAACAAGTGCAACATATGGAAACCAAATAATTCCCAGCGGATTTGCCAATGCAGCAAGTAAGACAGCACCTTGCTGCTCTATAAGTATGCCGAATATTCCTTGCGTTATGAATACCTGTGGCAATGAAAATCTGAAAAGATGCAAAACCAGAACCCATGCTACGGACTTGGCGATGTAGAACAAATATATTCCTCTCAAATGGAGAAACAGGTCAGGGTTGATTTCGGGCGTCGGAACGCCTGAAAGCCGCACGCTTAGCCACACAAAGTATTCTGACAGTATTCCCAAAAAGAAAATCAGAATGAATAGCAAGAGCGTGGTGAATGGTATGCGCCTTGCAAAAGGCTGGATTAGTGGCTTAAGGAAATATACCAGGACAAAGATGGAATAGATGAGGAGCGTTGGGTCATTATTCAGCAGAAACAGCAGGGGAATCAGCCCGCTTATTGCTAAGGCAAACCGTTTCATCATTTTTCCCATTGAACGCCCGTCATATATAATTATTTGCATAAGAGCTGCCGCTAATTGTAGTTTTCAATTTAACAGAAAGAAATGATTGCCGTGCGTATCCAAATGGACTATTAGTGGCAGCGGGCTGAACACCTCGTTACCTTGGTGCTTACACCCCTGCTCTATCAAACCCGTGTTCTGCGGGAGTCCAAGACGTCTATTTTCAAGGGAGGCTTCGTGCTTAGATGCTTTCAGCACTTATCCTCTAGCGCGTAGCTGCCCGGCCTGCCCTGTTGGACAACCGGTTGACCAGAGGCGCCGGGTCGTCGTTCCTCTCGTACTAAATGACCCTTTCCTTCAGACATCCTCGCATCTCCAGTAGATATCAAACCAACTGTCTCACAACGTTGTGAACCCAGCTCGCGATCCCTTTTAATGGGTGAACACCCCCACCCTTAGCCGCTTCTGCACGGCTAGGATAGGAAGAGCCGACATCGATGTAGCAAGCCTCGCCGTCGATAGGAGCTCTCGGGCGAGACAACTCTGTTATCCCCGGAGTAACTTTTCGGTCATCCCTGGCCCCTATCAGTAGGGACACAGGGGTTCGCTAAGCCCGGCTTTCGCCTCTGGATTCTGTCTTGTTAGGAATCCAGTCAGGCTGGCTTATGCCTTTGCACTCCACGGCGGATTTCCAACCCGCCTGAGCCAACCTTTGGGCTCTGCTGATATCCTTTCAGCAGAGTGCCACCCCAGCCAAACTGTCTGCCAATTGTTGTCCTTCTCGCGAAGTTAGCAACATAAGCTCCGCAGAGTGGTGTTTCATCGTCGCTATCTGAATCTTGCGACCCAGTTTGCTCCCACCTACACTACGCAGCAAAGCCCACATTGCAGCAACAAGCTACAGTAAAGTTTCACGGGGTCTTCGCTTCCCACTGGAGAACCCTGGCCTTTGCACCAGGAGAGAGTGTTCGGAGGACTCTGGCTAGGGACAGTAAGGACCTCGTTACGTCATTCATGCACGTCGTCAATCAAACGACAAGGTATTTCGCTACCTTAAGAGAGTTATAGTTACTCCCGCCGTTTGCCAGCTCTTAGCTCCCTTGTAAAGGAGTTTGAAGTACTGGTACTGGGCAGACGTCACCTACCATACTAACCCTTTCGGGGTTGCGGTAAGTTAAGTTTTTGTTAAACAGTCGGGCCCTCCTTGTCACTGCGCCCTGAAAACGCCTCCATGCAGAGACGAGAACAGGGACCCCTTAGACCGAAGTCACGGGGCTAATTTGCCGAGTTCCCTTAGCCAGATTACACCTACACACCTTAGGCTTTTCACCTAGGGGCACCAGTGCTGGTTCTTGGTACGGTTCCTGGGGATTTTTTCCAGCTCACTTTTCACGGGCCCCGGGCATTGGCTGAATGCTTTCGCACTATTCCCGGATTTAATCAGCTTCTCATCATTACGATACTCCGCTGACTTGTTCCGGTTAACACTTATGCAGTGTCAACCTAGCCAGAGGCGTCGCAAGCTAGACTTGCGTCGCCGCTCATACCCCAGGAGCAACGGAATATTAACCGTTATCCCTTTCCCTTAAGCCCAGCTGGGGCTTTGGTTAGGACCGGCTAACCCTTGACTGATGGACATTGTCAAGGAACCCTTGCCCTTTCGGTGACAGCTGTTCTCAAGCTGCTATGATCCTACTACCGCCAGGATTTTCATTTCTGCATGGTCCACACGTCCTCGTGGACGTGCTTCTTCCCTTGCAGAACGCCTGCCTACCACACCATTTCTGGGTCTGCAGTATCGGCAACCGGCTTAGCCCCGTCCATTTTAGGTGCTTGCAACCTTGACGAGTAAGCTGTTACGCACTTTTTAAAGGATGGCTGCTTCTAAGCCAACCTCCTCGCTGTCTTCGGCTGCAAACGCCCTTCTGCCTTTAACACTTAGCCGGCATTTAGGGGCCTTAACTGCAGTCTGGGTTGTTCCCCTCTCGGAAACCGAGCTTACCCCGGCTCCCCGTCTCCCAAGCTACGATGCCTGAACATTCGGAGTTGGACAAAAGGCCGACACCTTTCGGTGCCTCAACCCCTAATCCGTCGCTCTACCTTTCAGGCTATCTGACTTGAGGCTTGACTGCGGCCAATTTGGGCAGGAACCAGCTATCACCAGGCTCGATGGGCTTTTCACCCCTAATCCAAGGTCACAGGAACGGTTGCACCCAGTACCCCTTAAGGCTTCCACAGGGTCTTACCCCCGCTTCGCCTAGCCCTGGAATAGATCGCCTGGCTTCGGGTCACATCCAAGTAACTCCCGGAGCTTTCACTCCGCGCTCCTCGCTGCTTGCGCAGCTGCGAGCATGTTGCTTTCGCTATGGCTCCTCCATCAGGATTAGCCTCGCTACTCAGATGAACTCCCTGGCACGTTATTCGAAACGCATGACACGACTCCTTAGAGCCGTGACCGACTATAGCTGTTAGATTTCAGACTCTTTTCACTCCCCGTTAAGGGTTCTTTTCAACGTTCCCTCGCGGTACTATTCGCTATCGGTCTCAAGACGTATTTAGGCTTGGAAGCTGATAGCTCCCTGCTTCCCGTTTAATATCCGATAAACGGTACTCAGGAATCTGCCCTTGCCCTTCTTAGTTGCCCTTACGGGGCTATCACCCTCTATGGCTTCCCTTTCCAGGGAAATTCAGGTTCCCGAGAGAGAGCTTTATAGGCAGTCCTACAACACCACATCTCCGCCCTCTTTCAAGGGAGGATTCAGTTTGGCCTGTTCTGCTTTGGCTCGCCGCTACTAACAGAATCTCGTTTGATTTCTTTTCCTGCAGGTACTAAGATGTTTCAATTCCCTGCGTTTCCCATCCTCACGGATCAGCTTTCGCTCAGAAGTCTGATTCGGAAATCCCCGGTTCTACGGCCGCGTGCGCCTCGCCGGGGCATATCGTTGCTTGCCACGTCCTTCTTCAGCGCTTGAGCCAAGTCTTCCTTCTAACAGCGTAGTTAGGATACGCACGGCATCATGAACGCAAATGAATGGAATTGGCATCCATTACATTGATGCATTACTTCAGCTAACCGGTCCAAAGCCTTCGCTTAGGAACGGCTCTCAACGATTTATGAGCGTGAAATTCTAAAAGCCAACTTGAATTGTGCATAAGCCGGCTTTATGTTCTATGATCATTCTATTGAGATCAGATTTTGATCTTTGAATCCAACCTAATCTTTCGTTATCGTATTCTGTGTTTCTGAAATTTCCTGATTTAATTTCTCCAATGAGGAATTCTTTAGCATCCTCAAATTTTTTACGTTCTTCAATTAATCCTTCAACAGTGTGTTTTTCCATTTACATTCACTTTTTTCCTTTTCATTGAAATTAAAATGGACTCGTCGGGATTTGAACCCGAGGCCCCCGCCTATATTGGGGGAAGCGTTTGCTTCAGCCCTTGCAAGGGCGATGCTCTACCAGGCTGAGCTACGAGCCCTCTGCGTTAAGGCGGAAATCCGCTGCTTTTTAATCTTTCGGTCAGCAATGCAGACCTAAATGATTGTGAGTCTTATCAAACTCGTAAATACGAGTCTGAAAAAAATTATGAGCAGCTGCCAGCGACGCATCCACTCGCTTTCACGAGTTTAAAAAAGGAGGTGATCCAGCCGCAGGTTCCCCTACGGCTACCTTGTGACGACTTAACCCATCTCACTGAGCTTAGATTCGCACAGCCCAAAAAAAGCGGTTCTCATCTAAGCCCTGCTCGAGTGGTTTGACGGGCGGTGTGTGCAAGGAGCAGGGACGTATTCACCAGACGATGCTGACGTCCGATTACTAGGGATTCCAACGTCACGAGGGCGAGTTGCAGCCCTCGATCTGAACTATGATAGGGTTTAGAGGCTTAGCTTCTCCTCTCGGAGTTGCATCCCATTGTCCCTACCTCTGTTGCGCGCGTGTAGCCCAGGGGATTCGGGGCGTACAGACCTACCGTAGCCTGCACCTTCCTCTTCCTTTCGAAAGCAGTTCTCACAATGTGCCCAATCACTCCGTAGAGCTTGGTAGCAATTGTGAGTACAGGTCTCGCTCGTTGCGTGACTTAACACGACACCTTACGGCACGAGCTGACGGTGGCCATGCACCACCTCTCGGCTTGTTAAGCAAGGTCTTCAGCCTGGCTTTCATCCTGCCGTCGCTCCTGGTGAGGTTCCCTGCGTTGAATTAAATTAAACCGCACGCCGCACCCCTTGTAGTGCTCCCCCGCCAATTCCTTTAAGTTTCAGTCTTGCGACCGTACTCCCCAGGCGGCGAGCTTAGCACCTTCGTTTCGACACTGCATATTCCCAAAGAATATGCAACACCTGGCTCGCAGCGTTTACAGCTAGGACTACTCGGGTATCTAATCCGGATTGCTCCCCTAGCTTTCGTTCCTCACCGTCGGATCTGTTCTGGCCAGACGCCTTCGCCACAGGTGGTCTACACGGGATTATAGCATTTTACTGCTCCCCCATGCATACCTCTGGCCCCTCCCAGTCCCAAGTCAGGTAGTGTCTCCTGCGCGTCGTTAAGTTAGGCTCAACGATTTCACAAGAGATTTGCCTGGCCGGCTACGAACGCTTTAGGCCCAATAATTGTGATCCCGACTCGTGGCGCTGGTGTTACCGCGGCGGCTGGCACCAGTCTTGCCCACCACTTATTCGCCAAGGTTTTTGCTCTTGGCAAAAGCTCACTTATGCAGTGAGCACTTGGGATCCCCTTATCACGCTTTCGCGTAGTGTAAAGGTTTCGCGCCTGCTGCACCCCGTAGGGCTAGGGCCAGTGTCTCAGTGCCCTTCTCGGGGCTACCCCTCTCAGGGCCCCTACCGATCCCAGGTTTGGTGGTCCGTTACACCGCCAACAGCCTAATCGGGCGCCGCCCCATCCTTAAGCCTTGCGTTTGGGAGAGAACCCGTTCCAGGAGTAATCTCCTATCCGGTTTTAGCCTCACTTTCGCGAGGGTATCCCGGTCTTAAGGGCAGGTTAGCGACGTGTTACTGAGCAGTCCGCCTCCCTTTCGGGAAGACTTGCATGGCTAAATCGGATCCCAATAGCCGCGATCCCCAGCAGGATCAACTGGAATTAGCAGCTGATTCCGCAGAGGCAAAAATCTCAGCGGGAAAAATCATTGGTTGCTTGGTCGCATTCAAGAATTGGCGTCACAAGAGTTTGCTTGATTACTTATCTTGCGTCGCTGACAACTGCATCATACTTAACAAATGTTAAGTATTCATAAAGCTTAAAGCAGAATCTGCGGCGCTTTTGTAGCCGCTTGCTAAAAACAACATGGGAGGCGAATGTCCGAGCGCATATCCCAAAGAATGACGCGCTCAGCGTGAAATATATAGGGCATGTGCGGTTATATATAAAGGTTTCGGGGGCGTTTTTTATTTGCTGGCGGCTGATAGTGGGATTCATTTGAGTTCAGTTAGCTTGTCAAAGTCGGAATCGTCGCTTATTATTGTTGTTTCCCCTGAAAGTATTGCTGTTGCCGCATGAATGGAGTCTCTCGGTCTCAGCGCATATTTTTCCATTATTTCTTCAGCTTTATGCATGACGGGCAGCGTTGCATCAACAAAATTCAGGTTGGGGAATTCAAGAAGGATTTTTCCCTCTTTCAGTGATTCGCGGAGTGGCAGGATCCTTCGGCACACCCGGACCAATTCAAAGTTGTAGGTTATTCCTTATGTTTCATTCTTTCGTTTATGCACGCAGTTAAGTCTGCAGCGACTGCTTTAAGGCGTCCCGGAAACCGGAAGTATGGGCGGGAAATTGGGCGCGAGGCTGTTGCTGCCAATTATGATTGATTGGTGATTTACAGGAATTATACGGCACGAATCAGAATTCTTTCCAGGGAAATTAAGCAGCTCTGAGAGCTTTCCTCTTCCTCTGCCTCTTCAGGCGCTTTATCCTTTTGCGCTGCCACTTCCATCTCATCTGTCTCTTTTTCTTCCAGCGGCGTGAGCTTCTCTTCATAGAAAAATGAAATAATGGGATGTTTATAAAGTTAGTGGAAAATCAGGGGGGTTTTCCCGCAAGCCGCACCTGATAAGCAGCTATATCGCGGATTAGACGAGGAAAATAGTGCTCTTGTCGGGCACAATCCAGTTCTTTCTGGCTGAACTGGCGCATTATGCGTTCAGAATATCCGTTGATGTCAATGCCTATTGCTTTGGCATTTTGCGCTGCTCGGACAATGCCTTCTGCAGCGCCTATAATTGCACCGTTTCCAAGCCGGGATTTAAAATCGGCATTTGCCGCTGCATTTCAATTAGAAGCTGCTTCTGCTACGCTAAGAGCCGTCACTATGTCTTTCTCCGCCACTATGTTTTTTCGAGATAGTCCAACAACCAGCGTGTCAAGCCCCACCATGCTGACTTGTATGTCGCCGGCTTATAATAATGTGATGTTATCAAAATAACAAAAAACAATGGTGAATGTTATTTAGAAATGCCTCTCCTCGGTATCAGTCTTTTTTATTTCGTTATGGTTTAAGCTGTTATTTCAGGTTGCACGAAAAGCCTAATGCCTCGCCCGGGATTTGAACCCGGGTCGCGGCCTCGAAAGGGCCGCATGATTGGCCGGACTACACCAGCGAGGCACAAATATCGTAAATTGCGGTAATTGGTTTACTATTTATCATGCAATTTACGAGATTGCTTTTAAATGTTTCTTATGCCTGCCAATGTCAAGTTGTGTGTGTTGAAGTTTTGTCTTCGTTAGTAAACAAGCGAGTGCAAGCAACAATGCTGGCGAAGCGGGGGTTGCCCCCTTCGGGGTGCTGAGAGCTTTTGCCGCAGCAAAAGCGTCCAGCCATTGTTGTTGCTTGCACTATCAGAAATAAGTAATGAAATAGTCGCTTACTGATGTTTGTCAGGCATAAAATTTTATAGTTGTTTATGTCTGACATTGCCTGCGCCGTTTTTCACAGCAAATTTTTTATAGTTGCAGATTATTATTGCAGCTGCAAGAGGGGGTGGCATGATGAAAGGAGCGATTGGAATGGTTCTCAGGATGCTTGACTTAATCTCAAAGCCAAAAGTTGCTTATGCCCACTGTGACATTCCTTGCGGTGTTTACGAGACTGATAGTGCATCTCATGCCGCGCAGACGGTTTACGCGCTTACTGAGAAGCTTTTGAAGCTTGAGCCGCCAATGCAGGGCGATGAAAAGGCAAGGCTTGCTTACGTGCACACGGCAGCGAGGATGGCTGAGGTAAAGGAAAAGTTCGCCCAAGTATGCAAACAGGAACTTCTCATTTTGTGGACTGACTACTTCAAGCCCGAGCATCTGCAGAAATACCCGAACCTGCATGATACTTTTTGGAAGGCAGCAAAGCAGTGCTCAACAGTAAAAAGGGAAGTCAACCTTGAGGCTGCCCGGAAGTTGAAGGACATGGTTGCTGAGGTTGCAGGGATATTTGCGGAGACGAAGAAGTGAGTGATGAAATAATGAGTGATGAAATGTTTTCGCGCTACGAAGTCCGGGGAAGAAGCATGGAGCCCTTCCTGAAGGAAGGTGACAGAGTGCTGCTGCTCAGGACAAAAAATATAAAGAAAGGGGACATTGCGGTGTTCGCTGCTGCTGAAAGGGACTGCATAAAAAGGGTTGCTTCTGTTACCCGCAGCAGCTTTTTTGCAGAGGGAGACAACAAGCAGGAAAGCACCGATAGCAGGCATTATGGTGGATTAAGTAAGGCACAGGTTGTTGGCAAGGTTTTATGGAGGTATTAACATGACAATCACTACCAATATGTCAATCGCTGAAGCTTTTGGGGTTGTGGCAGGACAAACTGATGGTCGTGGCGACTGCATTTTAGAAGTTATGATGACAGACGGGCAGCCAACCTTTACTTACGTGGCAGGCATGGGCATAGGCGATCCTATGGCTAGGCAACGCCTCTGACTATTTCCTCATTATCCGGAAACCTCATCTCCCTGTGCTTTGAGAACACGAGCTTTCCGTCAGAATAAACATCATATATTCCGCTGTCTCCGGGCTCAAGCTTAACGGTTACTTTGCCTTTGAGCCTTTTCTCAAGCTCTTTCTTCATTTCCTCTGCCCTTGGCAGGTAGCCGCAGGGCTTGCAGTAGACTATTCTTATTTTTTTCATGGTGTAAAAAAGTGGGCCCGACCGGACTCTCAGCGCAAACCGCTGGTTTGCTTTTGAACCGGCGACATCCGGCTGTCTTAGCCAGTTGTTTTTGCTTTTGCAGCTTGTGCAGAGCGTGGCCATATAAGACCGGCGCTCTAACCAGACTGAGCTACGGGCCCAACAGGGCGTGGTTGTATTCAGGATGTTTAAAAAATTTGTGATGCGCGGTTATTGGGGGTATGGCGGCGGGCGGGCAGCTAAGGACATTCTCGATTCTTCATACTGCTTGAGAATCTGTGGGCGTTCAATTAGAGCCCGGACTACTCTTTCGGCAGCGTCCTGTATCAGGAAAGGTGTTCCTCTCGGTACGTAAAGCCCTTCTGTGTCCTTTTCGCCGGTGATGGGCACTTGTCCAAACCTGTGGTTTATTTCCGCAGCAAACGCTGCCTTCATTTTTGCCCTGTATGTGTTGGCTTCCTGCCTGCTGCTAAATACGTGTCCTGCGTATGCAAGGTTGTGCAGTTGTGCAGTGCTAAAAACACCGTGCGCAAGCACCTTGCGTCCATCAGTTCGCAAACTGTCCTTGTAATCCTCAATCCATGCAGAGCTGCCTTCAATGAAGCAAGTGGCTGGGCAGGCATCTTGTGGGTCGCTGTGTGCTTCTAAAATTCTTGTGAGCGCTCTGAATGTGTGGGTTTCCCAGCTGTCGCAGTCGTAAAAGAATCCTGGTCCGTCCATTGCTATGAGCCCGTATATTGCGTCGGAGAGTGAGCAGTGGCCTGTTACCAGATTTGGCACGTCTGCTGAGAGAAACAGTGATGTTGTTGTCAACTGCGTTTGTGGCCCTAAGAAGATAAGCGCCAATCTTTTGCCAGATGCTCTTCTTGCTTTTCCATCGCTTTTCACTACAGTGTAGCTTTGGCTTATTGCTTGTTCTGCCATTCTGTCTTCCAAAGTCTGCGGCGCAAAAATACCAACAGCATAAGAACTGCATGAAGAGTTTGCTGTTCGCCCTATGGCGGTTATGTACTCTGAGCTAAGCGCTTGTTCTGCCGTTATGTTTGGCCTGAACCTGGCAAAGGATATGTAGTCTGTTTCTCCCAGTATGGCTGCCAGGTCTCTAAGGTTGTCGGCTGTTTTTCTCATTGATTCAAGTATTAGCTGCCTGGCGTGCCTGTTTCCTGGCTCTGGCAGCTCCCATTCCCTGAACGGCCTGTAGAACATCGGGTTGCGGATTTCGCCCTGAAGCAGTTCATCATCTCTTTGCGAGCCAAGGTCTGCAAGCCCTGTTTTAAGATAAAGTGGCGCGTGGTCTTTTCTGTTTTCCTGATTCCAGTCAAGCTCCTCTACAAAAAGGTGCGGCGGCCCTATCCTCTTCCATGAGCCGGAGTCCCTGTAGCACGCAGACACATCAATCTGCAGGGCACTCGTTCCTTGTGTAATTACAGGCACGTCTGGAGATAGAATCTGAAGCACTCTGAAAACGTCCGGTGATGTCGCTAAAATCGCAGTCCGGATTCCGCTGTGCTGCAAGTGGCTCGCAACTCTCATTGCAGCTGCCATGTCTCCGTATCCGCCAAGATTGTATGCCCTAACCACTACTTCCGGTTTTGGCGTGCTGCTTCGGTCAAGCAGTCCTGTAAGGTGGTTTACAATCGGCATCAAGCTGACCATGAACAGGGTGGAGAATGGGCTGTTTCTATAAATTTTTCTGCCTTTCAAGCAGCTTCCTGAACACTATTGGAGAAATCAGGGTCGTCACCATGGCCATGACTATTATTGAGCTGAATATTGCCTGCGTTATGATTCCGCTGCGCAGATGCTATGTTTGTGCTGAGCCCTATCCACACGGAGAACAAAGGCACAAGGAAGCCGAACGCAAGTATGTGGACTGCTCTTGATATCTCCCTTTCCTCCCATGCCTTGTGGGTTTTGCTGCTCAGCAGCGTCTGCCTCATTAGTATGCCTGCGCTCAGCGCGCCAACCATGAGCCCCAGCCCGAGCAGGTCTGATATCGTTGCCAGAAGCAGGCTTATTATGAGTGCTCCTGAGAAAGCGCTTGTCGCCGTGTGCTCATCTTCAAAGGGCTTCAGTATTTTTGGTATCAGCGCATACCTGAACAGGAGCAGTATTGCTATGAATGCGAGCGCGTTTGCCAGTAACTGCACCAGTCCTATCTGGAGTATTGCCGCGTGTATTAGTGTCAGGATTCCGCTGACAAGCACAAGCTCCATTACGTCGTCAACTGCGCCTGTAGTTATTATGAGCCCCCCTATTTTTGTCTTAAGCATCTTCAGTTCCTCAAGCATGTCTATCGATATTGACTGTGCGCTTACGGCAAGGCTGATGCCTACGATCACCGAGGTCATTGTGCCGAATCCAAAAGCCTTCATGAGCAGGAATCCGGCAGCAAGCGGCAGTAATGTGTTAAAAACCGAGATGAAAGCTGACTCGCGAAACCTTTTTCTGAACTCAAAGAGGTTTATCTCCAGCCCTACAAAGAAAAACATCATCACCATTCCCAGGTCTGCGAGAAGGGAGAGCACGTCAAGCGAGTCCTGCGAGAACAGCAGCGTCTTTATTGCCGGCAATCCGAGGATTATGCCTGCAGCTATCTGCCCAACTACCCGGGGCACCCTGAAGACGTGCCTGCATATCTCTGAGAGCAGCAGGGCAAGTCCAAGCGCGATGAGTATTACGAACACAATCGTTAGCGGCATTTAATTAGAACTTGAGGTTTTTTGGCTTATAAATCAATCGGTTGCTTTCAGCATGTAAAAAGACAACCTGTGTAGTGTAAACATTTGTGTAAGGAAAGAAAAGTTTATGGCCGCACAGTAAACTTACTTCTTCCTGCACACGCCATAGCACTGGTTCGCATCAATCATTCCTTTATTGCAGACCCTGTAGCAGGGCTGAATACTAACTCTCGACTTTTTGGAGGACTTCAGTATAGACCCCGTGATTGGGTCCTGGGGTGTTTGTTGAACAGGCGTCAGAGTGAAACTGACATAGATCGTTGATCCTGCAACAACATTCACTATTGATGTGCCGTCTAAATAGCCGCTTAGTGATGTGGTTATGTTGTGTGCCCCGGCAGTAACATTTGGGATGAGTATCATTGAGAGGCCCGCATATGCGCCATCCAGATAAATTGACGCGCCCGCCGGTGTTGTGTTAACAGAAATGTCACCCGTGGTCGGAACAGAAGAAAGTGTTCTTGTAACGCTGGTTACAGCGCCTGCAACAATGTTCACTATGCCTACGCTGTCAAGGTAGCCTGCTTTCGATACATTAAGAGTATGGTCTCCAGGAGACAGTGCTGTTATGGTTATAGGAGTCGTACCTCTATTCTGACCATCAACAATAACTTGAGCTGCACTCGGAATTGAAGAAACGCTCAAATCTCCTGTGGTCGGGATTGAAATTAAAGCTGCTGATATGGTGGTGGTTTGGCCTCCGAGAATTGTTGCGGTTGAGGTATAATTATAATAACCTTGTTTAGTCAGCTTCACGCCGTGATCGCCTGGACTAAGTCCAGAAACAGAAACAGGAGTAGCACCCTTATATACCGAATCAACATAAAGACTTGCTCCCTGAGGAGTTGAATCCACAGACAGTGAGCCTGTTGACACGGCAAGCGTTTGACTGATGAATGTGGTGGTGCCTGCAACAATATTCAATGTTTGAATACTATCCGAGTAGCCTGCTTTTGAAATCTTTATTACGCGCAAACCCGGAGTTACGCCAGAAATGTATGCGGGAGTTACACCCTTATACACATCGTCAATGAATACATCTGCTCCTTGAGGTGTTGAGTTTACAGAAATATCCCCTGTAGTCGGCACAGGAGCCATGGTTGGAGCAATGCTCGTAGTTTGGCCGACAGTTATCGTTACTTGCAGAGTATAATCCAGGTAACCAGGTGACGAAAGCACTACCGTATGGGTTCCAGCACTTAATGACGGCACTGTCAACGGAGACACACCCACAGTTACACCATCAAGTGCGACAGAAGCACCAGAAGGAGTTGAGTCAACAGACAGGCTTCCTGTGGTTGGCAAAACTGAGAGGGATTTGACAAGTACGTTGTTTGCCTCGTTGGACTCGGCATTTTTACCTGTCGTGTCCACCGCCGCGTTAACCATATAAGTGCCGGCGACAAGCTTGCCCATTGAAAACACAAAAGACCCTGATTTGCCTGCGGCCAAGCTCGAAACTGTCTTGTTTAAAGCAACATTCGCATAAGTCAATGTTATGTCGGTGATTTTTGTTTTCTGATTCCCAATGTTTTTAACCGTAACAGTTGCGCTTATTCTATCCGTATCCGTAGGATTAACAGGGCTGAATGTTACTGATGACACAGTCAAATCAATCCCTGCCGAAACAATTGCAGAGAAAACTATTAAAGATAAAATAAGCAGTACACCAATCTTTTTCATTTTCGCACCTCTTTAATTATGTGACTGATTTCTATTGTGATATTTCTATTGCGACTTTCTGTACGCGTCAATATTTAAACCTTCTGGTTTTTGCGGCTCATCACTTCTATGCCCAGCGTCTTGCCTGCATTCTTCCCTATTATAGAATTAATAAGCACGTTCTGCTGCCTTGACCATTCCTCGTCAGGATGCGTCTTGACATAGTTTGCCCAGAAGTCAACAAACCAGAGCCTGTCTTTTTTATTCTGCTCTACAGCGTCCTTCAATTCTTCTTTAATCTCCATTTTAGTAGCCCTGCTTCTCAATCACTCTTCTATATACTTCAAATTCTTTGCTATTTAAATATTTGCTAAAAACAACCCTTAAGTGCCTGGCATCCTCCAGGTCCTTAAAGCTTTTTAGGACTTTTTCTTTGTACAGTATTTGCAGTTCCAGCGGCGCTGTAAATATGTGGTTATCACCCATGATTACTCTTAGCTTGTTTTTTAGCGCCAGCCTGTCAGCATGGGTTTTTTCAAATTTCAGCTCAAAATTTGGGAATATCTCGCCATCAATTGCAGCTCTTGCCGATGCTTTTGAGGCAAGAAGGTCGTATACGTCATCCATTTTTGAGGAGTTCAGGAACCAGTAGCCGCTTTTCGTCAGTTCATCAAACAAGGAAGCGAATTTTTCCTTGGGCAGCTCCGGAATGATTATGTCAACGTCTTCTGTTGTCCTGCTCCTGCCGAAAAGTATTGCCACATAGCCGCTTACAATGACGTATTCGGTGTGCTTCTCAAGGATTTTTATGAAGCTGATTACGAGCTTGTCAAGCTCATTCAGTATCCTGTCAAGCTTTATTGTCCTTCTGTCAGTGAACTCCATGAAGCCAAAGCGTGCCTTGCAGTTTAAAGATTTTGCTATAGAGGACTTTGAATAACCCCCATTTACTTCAAAATTCAAAGTCCTTCTTAGAGAGGTTTGATGTATTTAGTGGGTTATTCAAACCTCTCTATACATCGCTTTACATGTGCCGGGTGTACACCCTGAAAAAAGCATCAAGACTTTCCCTGGCAATTGCAAAGCCTTCATCTGTAAATTCGCCTGTAAAGACAAGGTCGCTTACAGCCCGGACTATGACCAGCGGTGTCCTGTGCTGATGCGCGGCTGCAACAACTCCATAAGATTCAACATCAACCCCGATGACATCCGGGTGCACGTATGTTTCAGCCGTGACGAGATGGTCAAAAGTCTGGAATTTCCCAACGTGGCAATGGCCGTTTTGCGGTAAGAAAGCAATCATTCGTTCCAATTCAGGGCAGGCGAGCGGTATTTCGTGTTTTTTGTAGCGGACTGAGTCAGCAACAAGAAGGTCGCCTATGCTTATATAGGGTTTTGTCCCGCCGCAAATTCCTGAGGAAAGCACATAGTCAGGTCCGAACTCCCTACACAGCTCGTCAATTGCCCTGCCTGCATTCTCCTGCCCGATTCCGGAAATGACGACGGCGATGTCGCTGCTGCCCATTCGGCAGGTTTCAACACTCCCTAATCCTGTGTACGGAATTGTTTCCGGCAATTCTTCGCGTGTGGCAAACAAAATGCCGATGCGTTTTGGGCTGTTTGGCATGTGATGCGTATGCGGTAGCCGGGATTCGAACCCGGACTGCGGCCTTGGCAAGGCCACGTCCTGCCGTTAGACTACTACCGCGCATGTGGTTTGTGGTTTGCAGTAAGTATAATGCAGGACGTAATTAATTAATATATTTGTTACGTCCCGCAAATATAACAGCGGAAGAAAATACATTAATTATTTAGTTCCGCTATTATACTTTGTAGTTAACTACGAACTACTTACCACCAACTGCAAACAAAATGGGCCCGCCCAGATTCGAACTGGGGACCTCCACCGTGTAAGGGTGGCGTCATGACCGCTAGACTACAGGCCCGGCTATAAATAGGCTGCGGTTACGGGGAGAATATAAAGGTTTTTGTGGGTGTTTGCGTATCGGCCTGCACGGCAGGAAAAGCGGATTAAGTCAACTTGTCGTCATCTCTGATTTTCTTGCGATTTGTATGAGGCTCAGCAATTTACTCATTCCTAGGTCAACACATTCTCAGAAGGCCAAAAGAGTTATGCAACACAGTAGTGGAAATATGCCTTTTGATGAAATTGCCATCAACAATATTGATGGCTCTTGCTCTAAGCTTAGAGCAAGAGCTGGATGCTTTGTAAGAAGGACAAGAAATTTCGCAAAGAAAAGAAAGCAGATTAGCAATCTGCTTCACATAACTCAAACAAATCATAACTTTATAGAGTCTGTAAATGGCGAAACCCCCGCCATGAGAGAAGGAATAACAAAGAAAATATGGTCATGGAATGATGTGTTTAATGCAGAATTATCAATCAACATCTAAGACAGTTCTTAGTGAATGCCTTCTCATGCTTCTCAGGCAGCCTCACTCCTCAGCATCCAAGTCATTAGCCTAACTCCCACTCCTGTTGCCCCTTTCGGCTTGTAGCCGGAGTCAGTTTCGCTCCATGCTGTTCCTGCTATGTCTATGTGCGCCCACTTGAAGCCTTCCACGAAGTTTGCGAGGAAGCGCGCTGCTGTTACAGCCCCTCCGCCTGATACTGCGCTTGGCTGGTTTGATGTCACGTTCTTCAGGTCTGCGAAGTCGCTCTTTATGTATTCCTGGTATTCGGGATAAAATGGAAGCTCCCAGGCCCTTTCAAAAGTCTTGTCTCCTGCCGCCTTTATTTTTTGCAGCAGCGCTGCATCATTCCCGACAATGCCTGATGCCTCGCTTCCAAGAGCAACAACGCACGCTCCGGTTAACGTTGCTATGTCAACTATGAAGTCTGGCTTGTAGCTTTTTGCATAGTGCAGGGCGTCTGAAAGAACAACTCTTCCTTCGGCATCGGTGTTGAGCACCTCTATTGTTTTGCCGCTCATCGTCCTTATTATGTCTCCGGGCTTGTATGCCTTTGCTCCCGGCATGTTTTCTGCAAGAGCCATTATCCCAATAACCTTCACAGGCAGCTTCAGCTCTGCTGCTGAGAGCGCTGTGAAAAGCACTGCCGCAGCTCCTGACATGTCAAGCTTCATAGTCTCCATTGAGGCTGCCGGCTTTATGTCAAGCCCGCCGCTGTCAAAGGTTATGCCTTTGCCGACCAGCGCGTAAGTCTTTTTGGCGTTTTTGGGCGTGTATTCAATCACGACCATTCTGGGCTCGTTTTCGCTTCCCGAGGAAACTGCGAGTATTCCGTTTGCGCCCATTTTCTGCAGCTCTTTCTTGTCCATCACTGTGCACTGAAGTTCTTTCTGCGCTTTGCACAGCTCTGCTGCTTTCTCTGCAATGTATTTCGGCGTTGCCACCGATGCAGGAGTGTTTATTAAGTCGCGTGCCTTGCAGCAGTTGTTCGCAACAGTCACCGCATAGTTCACGGCCTTTTGCAGGCTTCCATCAGGCTTTCCTGCCGCAATCTTGACGCGCTTCAGCTTCACAGGCTGCTTTTCTGATTTGTAAACGTCAAACTTGTGCTCTGCCATTATGCTTGCCTCGGCGATGGCTGCAACTATGTCCTGCTCCGCAATCCCGAGATGCTTTCCAAAGACAGGAAAGACTATCTCCTCGACTCCTATCTGCCTTGAATAATTGACAGCCTGCGCTGCAGCTAGTCTTACCTTGTTGAGGTGGAACTTGTCCTTTGCCCCGAGTCCGACAAGCATTACCCGTTTTGGCTTTGCAGAGCCAACGGTGTAAATGATGCTTACCTGCCCGTCCTTGCCCTGGAAGTCGCCTGAAGAGATAAGGTCCTTGACCTGCCCGCTCAGCTTCTGGCTCTTCTCAAAATACTTCGCAACGTACGGGCTGCCTTCAAAGTCAAATGCAACTACTGTGTCATTGGTTGAGTCAAGCGGCTGCTTGTCTGTAAGCGTTACTTCAATCATCATAACCACCTCTTGCTGAAGTGCAGTAATCTTTCATGGTTTTATAAATTTTTGCCATCGGTTTTATATGTGTTTTTAACAACAACTTTTTATATATATTTAGTTTCCCACTTAATATGATACTTAGAGCATACTCTGGAACTTTGCTAGATAATTTTTTAGCTGGTTATTGCCCCGCAAGTTCGACATACGATAAAAGTAAGATACACAAATCAGCGCATAGGGAGGTTTATGTATGCTTGAGACCGCCTAATGTTGCTGGCGATGATTTAGCAGGTATTTTTCCAGCCAGCTTGTGGACCGCATCACATTTTCTAAGACCGTATAACGAACTAATAGTGCTTTCTGGCTTAGTCTGTCTTGAAGATTTAGCATTAGACAGGTTGGGTGACGTTGGAATAGAAGAGACTGATACTGCACTATTAATAAGCGCTTTAGGGGAAAACGCTCATTTAAGAGGACCACGGTTTCGTATAGCTAGAGCTTATACTTTTGAGCAAGGGGGAATAAGAAAAATAGAAGACCTGCCCGAATTTTATCTTACTTTAATGCAATCTAAAGCCGTAGGTTCAAAATGAATAGCAATTCGGATGTTGGAGCTAGGATTTATGGCGCATTATCGGTTTTAGGTGGAATATTTTTTGCTTATGCAGTCCCTTATCAATATGCCCAAGAAGGTAAATATGCGCCTGCAGTAGTTTTGTCTTTGCTAGCATTAGAATTTATTGCAGATGGAGTTGCTGATATAATCACAGGAAAGCATCATTTCTTGTGGCAATATTTCTTGCAACAGTTTCCAAAAAGAAGACAGTCTGACGGCTTAGAACGCATGATTGAGGATGACTTAGAGCAACAGATGTAGGCGCTACATTTAATCCTTGTAATTTGCAGCTGTTGCATGCGCATATTCAGGTTAAGTAAACTAGCCCGGGTTCTTCAGTTCGGCTATCAATGCGCAAGGTTTATGGTGAGTCAACATCAAAAACCGTGGCGTTTGATGCGATGCTGATCAAGAAAAGAGTTGAGGAGCGCGCGATAGAAAAAGTGGAGCTGGAAAACCGCGCTTTGTCCAGAAAAGTCAGGGCGGACTTTAATGTTGGCGAAGGCGAGGCGGAAGCAATAGCCTTATGCATAGGAAGCGGAAGCGGGTTAATAACCGACGACAAAAAGGCAATGAATGCGTGCAGGCTGCTTGGGATAAAATTTACAACAGCCCCGAACTTGTTGGTGGCGATTTATAAGTCGGGTTTGGTAACAAAAGCAGAGGCCAATGCATACATGGGCAAATTGCAAAAAGCCGGCAGATACTCTGACCATATAGCGCGGCAACTCACCGGGGAACTAAAATGAAAAGAATGAAAACAATAATAACTGTAAGGTTGCCAAGAGAGGATGTTGAGGCGATAAGTGCGATTTCGGTCAGGTCCAAGAAGGGTAAATCCACAACTTTAAGGGAACTTGTTGGGTTGGGGAAGATTTATTTTGCAATAACAGAGTACAGGGAAGGCAGGGTGTCTATTGGCAGGGCTGCGGAGCTTTCAGGGCTTAGCATATCCGAAATGTTTGACTTGCTTTCTAAGATGGGCATACAGGGCAGCATGGAACTGGAAGACTACCTGGAAGGCCGCAAGTTTGCCGCAAAGCTTGTTTCTGGGCAATAGCCCAAAGCGGTTAATATAGAGAATTGCGCGGATTATGAGATATATGCGCAATTCTAATCTCGTAAACTGCGTTTGTCAGAATAAACTGATTACCGCAATTTACGATAGCAACTTTTAAATATACCAGTAGCCGAAACCGTTCACATGGAAGACAGGATAATAGGCATTGTTGTTGGAAAGGATGAGGTTACGTGGCAGAGCATGCTCATGGACCTTGTCAGGAAGGAAGGCATGAATCCCTGGGACGTTAACATTACCTTGCTCACGCAGAAATACATAGAGATGCTGAAAAAGCTTAAGGAGCTTGACTTCAGGGTTTCGGGCAAGATGGTGCTTGCAGCCGCGATTCTGCTCAGGATTAAGTCTGCAAAGCTTGTTGGCGAGGACATGATGGAGCTTGACAGGCTTATGCGCCCGCAGGAGGAATATGATGAGCTTGGTGAAGGGTTTTATGAGGAGCTTGAGCAGGGGCAGGTAGCTGTTGCTCCCGGTGACTATCCGCAGCTCATGCCTAGGACTCCTCAGCCGAGGAAGAGGAAGGTCAGCATTTATGACCTTGTGGGCGCGCTTCAGAAGGCGCTTGAAGTCAGCAATAGGCGCGTCCTGAGAAGGCCGCCAGTTGCCAGCCTCAGGATGCCTGAGAAGAAGATTGACCTTACAAAGCTGCTTTCGTCTGTTTATGAGCGCATCACAGAGTTTTTCAAAAAGGCAAAGCTGGTGACTTTTTCGCAGCTTCTCCCTTCAGACCGCCATGAAGACAAAATCCTTATCTTCATTTCGCTTCTTTACCTTTCAAACCAGGACCAGAGGAAGATTGACCTTGTTCAGAAGGCGCACTTTGGCGAGATTGAGATTGTTCTCAGGGATGCGGCTGCTGAAAGCGCTGTGCAGGCAGCGCAGCCGGTTCAGGGAAGCAGTGCAGAAAGCCCTGCGCAGCAGGACGAGCCCCAAAAGGTCTCCTGATAAGTGTAGAATCCTAATTTAAAAGTTTCTCGGCAGCGCTTTGCATTAGCCTCTGAACAGAATTTATTTCAGCTTCAATACTCTCAAAATTTCCTGCTCTAGCTTTTGCTCTAAACGACTTTTTTAATTCGTTTAAATAATGCAGGGCTTCTTGAAGATCTTTAACAGCTTGTTCAATATTAGGCATGATCAGTAATTCTGCAATAGCCAGTATAAAAATTTTGTGCGTTTGAGCTTTGTCTCAGTTAGTAAACAAGCGAGTGCAAGCAACAATGCTGGCGAAGCGGGGGTTGCCCCCTTCGGGGTGCTGAGAGCTTTTGCCGCAGCAAAAGCGTCCAGCCATTGTTGTTGCTTGCACGTTCGAATTTCGACACTTAACTCGACTTCATCCAAATCAACAAACTTTATAAACCGCCTGCTTATCCGTCCTGCAGGGTGGTCATGATTAATGGCAGCAAGCTGGGCAATTCAAGCGGATTTGTGCTTTTTTCAGGGAACTCCAACAGGCAGCTTTCTGAAAGCATAGCGAAGCATTTGGGCATTCCTCTGGGCCAGATGGATGTTGGGAAGTTTCCTAATGGCGAGGTGAGGGTTGAGATTCTTGAGTCCGTCAGAGGTAAGCATGTCTTTGTTATTCAGCCAACCTGTCCGCCTGTGAATGACAGCCTGATGGAGCTTCTGCTGATGATTGACGCGCTTAAGCGCTCTTCTGCAGGCACAATCACTGCCGTGATTCCGTATTTTGGCTACTCAAAGCAGGACAAGAAGAAGTCCGGGAGGGAGCCGATTTCTTCCAAGCTCGTTGCAAATATGCTGGCTGTTGCTGGCGCTGACCGCCTGGTAACTATAGACCTTCACACGCCCCAGATTGAGGGCTTCTTTGACATTCCTGTTGACAACCTGTCAACCCTTAGGCTGATTGCAGATTATCTTGCAGGAAAAAAGCTGGATAACCTTGTTGTTGTTGCTCCTGATGCAGGCGGAGTTAAGAGAGCCCGTCACCTTGCAAACATTCTTGAGGCAAGGATTGCAATTATTGATAAGTACAGGCGCCATTACAGGGAAGCGGATGCGATGAACGTTGTGGGCAAGGTTCAGGGCATGGATGCCGTGATTATTGACGACTTCATTGACACGGGCTCAAGCATTGTTGAAGCGGTGAAGGCGTTGAAGAATCATGAGGCAAAGAGGATTTTTGTCGCATGCACTCACCCAATCCACACGGACCCTGCTACGGAGCGCCTGAAGGAGGCTGACTGCGAGGAGGTCATAGTTACAGACACAATCCCGCTGGCAAAGGAGAAGATGCTTGGCAAAATCACGGTTTTGTCCGTTGCAGGTATGCTTGCCGAGACCATAAAGAAGATTTACAGCGGAGAATCGTTGAGTTATCTGTTCCATCAGCATAAATAATAGCAATTCGCATAAATTATCAAACATTTTGTGCGAATTGCTAAAAGGTAAAATGGCTGAAGAAGAAAAGAAGGGCGGGAAGGTTGATGAGGCTGAGGTTAAGCAGAGATACCTTGAGCTGCAGATGGCTGGGAAGCACATTAAGAAGTTCCATGAGCGCGTTGAGGCGCTTGACGAGCAGCTCGGCTCAATGGAAGCGGTCATCCAGAGTCTTGAGGAGCTTAAGTCAATGGAAGAAGGAGCTGAGATGCTGAGCCCTATAAGCGAGGGCATTTTTGTTAAGGGCACGCTTAAGGACAGCAACGAGCTTATAGTTAATGTTGGCGGCGGCGTTGCTGTGGCAAAGACTGTTGACGAGGCAAAGGAGCTGCTCAGGAGCCGGATTGGGCAGGGCATGCGGCACAGGTCAGAGCTTATTGAGGAATTGCAGCAGCTTGTTGCTGACGCGAAGCAGAAGGAAAAGGAACTGGAAGCAATGATTGAGTAAGTGCAAAATGTTCAAGTTCTTCAAGGACAAGCTTAAGAGCGTGGTTTCTTCTTTTTCAAGGAAGGTTGAGGAGGAAGCAAAAGACGCTTCTGCTGAAGTGGATAAAGAGGCAGCTACGGAAGAGTCTGCCGATGATGAGAAACCTGCGGTTTTGGAAACAGCAGCGGAAAAAAGGGCTTCTGTTAAGGCTGAAGCTGAAGTGCCTGAGCGAAAGCCCGCCACAAGCATATTTTCAAGGATAAAGTATATTAAGGAAAAAATAACAACAACAAGGATTTCAGGGGAAAAGTTTCATGAGCTTTTCTGGGATATGGAAGTCCTGCTGCTTGAGAACAACGTTGCCATGGAAGTGATTGAGAAGATAAAGGCTGATTTGGAGGGCGAGTTAGTAAACAAGCCGCTTCCGAGGGCGAAGGTTGGGGAGGCTGTCAAGTCTGCGCTTGGCAGAAGCGTAAGGGGACTGTTTGATGCAGAGACGGTTGACCTTGTTGGGAATGCCGGGAAGAAAAAGCCCTTTATTATTCTGTTCGTCGGCATAAACGGCTCTGGCAAGACTACCACCATTGCAAAGGTTGCAAAGCTGTTTATTAACCGGAAGCTGAAGGTTGTTCTTGCCGCCTCTGACACTTTCAGGGCAGCGAGCATTGAGCAGCTTCAGCAGCACGCTGACAAGCTTGGAATAAAACTGATAAAGCATGATTACGGCTCTGACCCTGCTGCTGTCGCGTTTGACGCAATAAAATATGCCGGGGCGCATGGCATTGATGCTGTGCTTATAGACACGGCAGGCAGGCTTCACAGCAACACCAATCTTATGGCTGAGATGAAGAAGATAGTGAGGGTTTCAAAGCCGGACATGAAGGTTTTCGTCGGAGAAGCAATAACCGGCAATGACTGCGTTAACCAGGCAAGGGAGTTCAACAATGCAGTGGGCATTGACGCCATAATACTTGCCAAGGCGGATGTTGACGAGAAGGGCGGCGCTGCCGTGTCTGTTTCCTATGTCACAAAGAAGCCCATAATCTACCTTGGCACAGGGCAGGGATATGACGATTTGAAGGAGTTTGAGCCGCGAATGGTTGTTGAGGGGCTTGGGCTGGAGTAGCGATGCCAGCGATGCCAAATTAAGGTGGTTCGGCCGAGTCAATCCAGCAAAGGGACTTGAAGTAGCCGACAATGAGACAGGCAATTCGGCCGTATGCAAGTTTTAAGCGCTCATTAGCCGCATTTTTTCCCGTGTCATAGTGTACCATGTCATAGTGTAAAACGCCCATGTTTTTGCCCCCCAGATTAATGACGTACGCAGCCCTTGACCTGTTAATGATGTCCAGAAGTTCTCCATCGACTGGCTCCGCGAGCAGGGGGCTTGCTACGAGTAAGGACAGGTCCCCGAAAGCCATCCTCGCCTTCCCGGCATAAATGCATCCGGCAGTTTCATCGCCGCTGTAAACCCCCACGAATTTCAGTGCGGCAAGCTGGGGTTCAAGCCCGTCTATGTCAGAATCAGGGGCAGATGCCAGAAGCGCCATGTTTCTTTCGGCGGTTTCAATTAGCATCGCCTTCAGTAATTTATAATCTATACTTATTATTTCCATGATGCAATGCCCTCAGCAGATGGCCATAAACGTCAAGATAATCTGCGCGTACAAGTGCTTGGCTGCTCAGCTGCACGCGAAAAGTTCCTATGCCCACCTCAGGCGGTTTGTTTCCGTTAAGTTCTGCATGCCTGATGGCTGTTTCAAGCCCGGATATTTGTGTTTCTATTGAATGGATTTCTTGCCACACAATGCTTCTTAGCCGTTCCAATGCATCCTGCGGAAGCGCGTCCAGGTTTAGCGGCGCATAGCTTTTTATGTGCCTTCCGCTTGTTCTGGTTCCCAGGCTTCCCAGAAGCTGGGCGTATTCAGCTCCCTTTTCTGGGGCAGGCCTGTGGCCGTTGCCGTGCTCGGTTCCAAAGGCATTCCGCATTACCAGGCCAAGCATCAGTGCTGTCTGGTTAACGTCCAGCTCAGGTGGCTCAATGGAACCTCGTATATGACTTTGCACTGCCATTTTTTTTCAAACCTCAAAATTGCCGCATTTGTTATAGCCCCCTCTTGGGAAGAAGGTAGGAGAGCCTATGCCACAAGGGCAAGGCTCAAAACAATGACAAGACCCGAAACTGCGATAGAAGGTTTTGCTTTGAAAGCGTTTGTTTTTCTGCCAATGGTTTTCCGGGTCATTGCTTTGGGGGGTTATGCGGCTATTATTTAAAGTTTTCGCTGGGAAATTGATAATTTATATAAAATTAATATTTAGCTGTCAAACTCCACTTCCCCGTCAAGGTATATGCCTTTCCTCAGCTTCACAGGCCTCCAGTCGTCAAGAATAAGCTCTGCGCCAAGCCATTCTGCAAGCTCTTCAGGGTTTCCTATTGTTGCGGAAAGTGCTATGAGCTGCACGTTTTTGAGAAGCTGCCTGAGGATTGTTATCAGGACTTCCAGAGTCGGGCCGCGCCCAGGGTCATTCAGAAGGTGTATTTCGTCCACAACGACAACGCTGGTCATGCTTATCCACGGCGCATAATGCCTTATCAGGCTGTCCAGCTTCTCTGAAACGGTTATTATAAGGTCGTAGTCTGTAAGGTAAGAATCAGAGCTGTCAAGGTCGCCTATTGACAGCGCAACCTTTACAAAGCCTCCATACCTGTTTTTGAAGTCGTTATACTTTTCGTTTGCAAGCGCTTTCAGCGGCACTATATACACTGCTTTCTTCTTTTGGTTTATTATGGCTGTTATTGCCGCGAGCTCCGCTATCAGTGTTTTTCCTGAGCTTGTTGGCGTGCACACAAGCAGGCTTTTTCCTTCCAGCAGCCCTGCATTTATGGCTTTTTCCTGGGCAGGTCTCAGCTCTGTTATTTCTTTTTCCAGAACTGAGTAGAGCTGCTGCGGTAGTTTGTCTTTAAGCGAATTAAGGTTCATGTGCAAAAAGAAGGCAGGCGGCTATATATAAAAACTATTGCTGATTTGGACGGTGGCGGGAACATTTTGGGCATTGAGCTTCTTGATGTCAGCAGGAGAATTCCTCTCAGGTCGCTTTCTGAAGTGCGTGTGAAGAATCTTCTGGCTGTTGCAAAGTAAAAATCACAGCAAATGATGCGCAACTATCAGCCCTGCTGACAGCAGCGAAATGGTATTAAGCACCTTTATGAGCGGGTTTAGCGCTGGCCCGCTTGTGTCCTTGAAGGGGTCGCCTACAGTATCGCCAACAACTGCTGCCTTGTGCGCGTCGCTGCCTTTTCCTCCAAGCTTTCCTGTCTCTATGTATTTCTTCGCGTTGTCCCACGCTGCTCCGCCTGTTGTCATTGTTATGGCAAGCAGCAGCCCTGTGACTATTGCTCCTGCAAGCAGGCCGCCAAGCGCTTCAGGCCCGAGTATGAACCCTGTCAGCAGCGGCGCGGCAACTGCGATTATTCCCGGCAAAACAAGTTCCTTCATTGCTGCCTTTGTGCTTATGTCAACGCATCTTGCATAGTCCGGCTTTGCCTTTCCTGCCATAAGCCCTTTTATCTCGCGGAATTGCCTTCTTACTTCTTCAACTATCATGAATGCCGCCCTGCCTACAGCCCTCATTGTGAGTGATGCGAAAACGAATGGCAGCAGCCCGCCGATGAACAGCCCTACAACGACCTTTGGCTCGTAGAGGTTTATTGCTGTCAGCTTTGCAGCTTCGCCATAAGCTGCGAAAAGCGATAGCGCTGCAAGCGCGGCTGAGCTGATTGCAAAGCCCTTTGTCACTGCCTTTGTGGTGTTGCCTACTGCGTCAAGCGGGTCTGTTATTTCCCTTACTGATGCAGGCATCTTTGCCATCTCTGCTATTCCGCCTGCGTTGTCGGTTATTGGCCCGAATGAGTCCACGCTGACTATTATGCCTGTCATGGAGAGCATGGCAACAGCCGCAATCGCTATTCCATATACGCCCCCGAAATAGTATGCTCCGAATATGCCTGCGGATATTGCAAGGACGGGAACGATTGTGCTTTCCATTCCTCGCGCCAGCCCCATTATGATTACTGTTGCAGGCCCTGTTTTTGCAGCTTCTGCTATGCTTCTTGTCGGGCTTCTTGAGTGCGAGGTGTAGTATTCAGTCACGTAGCCTATGACTATTGTTACGGCTATGCCTACGAGCGCTGCGTAGAACAGCTTGAGATCATTGAACATCTGCTTCGTGACAAAATAAAAGCCTGCAGCGCTGAGCACTGCGCTGACAAGTATTCCCCTGTTCAGGGCGCTCCAGATTTTTTCCTTGCTGTTTGTCCTCACTACGAAGCTGCCGATTATTGATGCTATTATGGCTACTGCTCCCAGCGCCAGTGGGTAGAGGACTTTGCTCTGTGTAGCCAGTCCGAGAAGCATTGCCGCTATTATGGTTATTGTGTAGCTTTCAAAAAGGTCTGCGGCCATTCCTGCGCAGTCACCAACATTGTCGCCCACGTTGTCTGCAATGACTGCAGGGTTTCTTGGGTCGTCTTCAGGTATTCCTTTTTCAATCTTTCCAACCAAATCAGCCCCGACATCCGCCCCTTTGGTGTATATTCCGCCGCCTACCCTTGCGAACAGGCTTATCAGGCTCGCTCCGAATCCAAATCCTATCAGCATGAATGGGTCTTTGTAATAGTAATAGAGGGCAGAAACTCCGAGCAGTCCAATGCTCACAACCGAGAAGCCGGTTACAGCTCCGCCCTGGAACGCAACCCTGAATGCCTCTCCAAGGCCTTTCCTGGCAGCATTCGCTGTCCTCACGTTTGCCCTGACAGAAATCATCATGCCTATGTAGCCCACAACAGCTGAAAGCACGGCGCCTATGACGAAGGTTACTGCTGTAGTAAGGTTTATCAGGAGCCCAAGCACAACAGCCAGCACAGCAACAACTACGGACACAGTCCTGTACTGCCTGTTAAGGTATGCGACTGCGCCTTCCTGTATTGCGTGGGCTATGGCAACCATTTCCTTTGTGCCCTGCTCACGCCTGAGGACGCTGAAAATAAGGTATGCTGCAAACAGAAGACCAATTATCCCTGAGGCAAAGCTCAAAGTTATAATATCAATTCCAGCTATTATTCCTGTCATTCAAAGCACCCCCTTTCAGCACTATTATGGCTTCAGATAAGGATTGTATTTAAATGTTTCTACCGAAACCTTTATAGTTGGCAAAGCAATTGCCTTTACCGTGCGAATCAAAACTTTTTCAGGCAGTTTTTTTGAAATTGGCAGGCAGCAGGGAAAAATCTATTCCGGGAACGGAATGTCTTTTAAGAATGTTAAAATAAATCCAAAACTCCTTAAAAATCAGCTTAAAGTCTATGAGAAATTTTATCCCGAATTGCTTGAAGAATTTGAGGGCGTGGCTGAAGGCGGAAATTTTGACAAAGACAGGCTGGTTTACAGCTTTCTTTGCGGGGAAATTCTTTGGTTTGCCAAAAAGTTCAATCTGAAAAAAGCCTGCACAATCTTCGGGGTAAAAAACAAAAACGGCGTCTTTGTCGGAAGAAATTATGATTGGCTTCCTGTAACTGAAAAGATTTTTGCAGCGTATAGATTTGTCAACCCCGAAAGAAACTCGTTTATCGCAATGACTGACATGGGTGTTGGAAGCGAAGCCGGGGCAAAGCCAAAATACGTGTTTTATAACGCTGACGACGCAATAAATGACAAGGGCCTTTTCATTGGATTGAACTTTGCGCATAATAACGAGTGGTCTTATGGTTTGTCTTGCATTCATATGACTAAGCTTATCGCAGAAACTTGCTCTGCTGTGGAAGAAGCAATAAAAATTTTTGAGAAAGTCCCTTTATGCTGCCCTAAAAATTTCTTTATTGCTGATAAAAACGGCAATATGGCCGTAATTGAGCATACCTCGAAAAAGTTTAAGGTTCTTTATCCAAAAAACGGTGTCCTGATAAAGACAAACCATTATGTTGATCCGGAACTGGCGCAGGAAGATGTTGTTTTGGATGAAAATCCGGCACACAACACATTTCTTAGATATTATGAAACGCTTCAAAAAGTGAACCGAAGAAAAGGCAAATTCAAATTGCCTGATGTTATCGGGATTTTAGGGGATGCGAAATCCTGTGTTTGCCAGAATAGTCCTAAAGTAAAAACAATCTGGTCGCTTGCTTTGGACATGAAAAATGAGCGCTATAAATTGTATTGGGATCTGTTGGGAAAAAGAAAAGAACAGGTTCTGAGGACGAAGTGACCTAATTTAGTATGCTTAATCTTATATGAAAAAAGGTTTCCCATGTAAGAGGTTTTCTTTGCAAACCCTCTTTCATTGCAGGAGTCTTTCCTTTTTTCATTTCCATGAAATTATGCTGT